>Ga0074044_10000149_pt1 | contig 70454 bp, 64 predicted proteins | sample BogForMeECP23OM1_FD_94443 | JGI IMG/M metagenome (GOLD analysis project Ga0074044, IMG submission 94443) | Bog forest soil microbial communities from Calvert Island, British Columbia, Canada - Bog Forest MetaG ECP23OM1 | ecosystem: Environmental > Terrestrial > Soil > Wetlands ...
CTCCGCGCCGAAACGGCCGATGGCTTCGTCGGTGGCCTTTTTTTCGAGGTGCACTTGCTGGGCTTCGGCGATCAGTGCGTTGCGAATTTCGGGGAGGCTGGCGGAAGAGGCGAGCAATTCCGTAAAGCGTGCTTTCATGCGCTGCAGAGCCCAGAAGAGGTCGACGGCCGTGGGGCGCGTTTCCGCCAGCGTGCGAGAGATTTCCTCGAATTCCACTTTTAGCTGATCCACGGAAGTGGCGTGGGAGTGAAGCACGCCGAGGGCAACGCCCATCGCGGCAGCCACACCGATGGCGGGTGCGCCGCGAATCACCATTTCGCGGATGGCTTTGGCCACTTCGCGGTAATCCGTGTAGGTGTAATGGATTTCTTCGGAGGGAAGGCGCCGCTGGTCCAGCATAACCACGCCGCGGTCGGTCCACTCAATCGGCTGGGCTACGTACATTTTCCCGTGCGTCCTCTCCATTGAAATGATACCGAAGGCGAATGGCGAAACGAATCGCTCACGGGCCCGTGGGAATCCGGGTGAAGCCGTGCGTGCTCAGGACCGCGGCGACAGCAATGAGCGAGTTGTACCCGAGATGCATCAGGAAGCTGGCAAAGACGCTACCGGTGCGTGCGCGCACAATGGTGAACACAATGCCAACGAGGATGAGCATGGAGACCAGGCTCCAAGTCCATCCTAATTGCGCACCGTGCATCAGGCCGAATAAGACACCGGTCAGAAGTATGCTGCTGAATATCCCTCTTCGCAGAGCTAGCTCGGCCTGCACGCCAAAGAGAGACAAGAGAGCAGAGACCAATCGCACAAAAAGCGGATAAAGATAGCCGCGGAAAAGCGTTTCTTCCACCAATGGCGCCACAAGAACAGCCATGGCAATAAAAAGCATGGCGGTTTGACGATGCTTGAAGAGTTCTTCCATGGGCATGTTGTCTGGCTGTTTCTCGCGAGCGTTGATTAAGGCAACGAAGAGAGATAATCCGGAGCCAGCAATAAAATAAAAAAGCGGGTTTCTGGGTTGCTCACGATTATGAGAATTGATCTTGCGCCAGCCGAGACCCTGCCAGAAAGAGCGGCCCTGCAAGAGTGACAAGGTAATGTAAAGGAAGAAAAAGATAGTGGCGTACCAGATCAGCATGCCGCCGATGATGACTTGCGGCTTGGAGAAAAGATATTGCTGAAGCTGCGCCTGGGACATTGGATGGTGGGGAGCATAGACAGCAAATAGAGTCAGGTTCACAGCGAAGAGGCTGCCAATCGCAAAAATCGTGAATACGAGAAGATGGAGCCACGACCAGGTGATTTGCAGATCTTCGGGCAACTGAGGGGAAGAAGGCTGGAGCGTGAGCGAGGGGGATGCGACCGAGAGCAGGGGGTCGCCTCCTAATGGTTCGGGTGCGGGAGCGACGTGATTGGCAGGCAAAGGCGAGTCATTGCCTGGAGCCGGTTCTGAGGGTGTGGAGGGGGGATCGTCAAAAGGATTCATGATTTCGCGTGTTTCTCCGAAGCAGGCCAACCGGACGCCAGTGCGGCTGCCACCAGCGGCAAGAGAAGTTCGTGGTGACCTGTGATGGCGAATCCCCTGGAGTTGCTGCCTTTCTTGTCGCCGAGCGGGGCGGTGGGACGCCGGACTACATTCTGGACCGGGCGGTAATGCTGGATGAAGTCAAAATTAGCGGTGGTGATGGGCTGGAGAGGCACTCCGAGGTTGCGCACGACGGAAACAGCTTTCAGGAAGATTTCGGGAAGGAGCACGGCGGAGCCCCAGTTGAGAAAAATGCCGCCGGCATCCATCTGCTGCACCAAGGCGCAAAACAAGTGGAAATCGGAGAAGGTCGCGGCGCCGAGAGCGACGCCTTCGGCTGCGGGATGCATGTGGGTGATATCCGTGCCAATGGCGAGATGAACGGTGACGGGGATTCTTCGCTTGTAGGCTTCGATCAGTATGCTGGACTCCGGATGCTTTGGCGAAAGGATGCCGCTGGTGAGGTATTGGCCGGCAGCTTCGCCATAGCCAACGCGAATGCGATAGGCCAGCTTGGCGATTTCGTTGATGTAGGTGCCGGTTTCTTCCGCCATGCCGAAGTGACCTTCACCGAGTGCAGCCTCAACGTCTTCGGAAGTGCTTCCAGCCAAGGCGATCTCGAAATCATGGATCAAGGCGGCACCGTTCATGGCGATGCCGGAAACGAATCCGCGCCGCATAAGGTCAATGAGGACGGGGCCGAGACCCACCTTGATGACGTGGCCGCCGAGGCCCCACAGGATAGCTTTTTTGTGTTTACGCGCGCGATGAATGGCGGAAAGGAGTTCACGCAAATCCTGGGCGGCGAGGATTCTTGGCAGGGAGTCGAGAAATTTAGTGAGTGAGGCTTTGCGGTCCACCGCACGCGCAAATTTTCCGACATTGACTTTACTTTTGCGGGAGGCCAAGGGGTAGGTGCGCACGCCGCCAAACGTCAGAGGCTGGATGGAATAGATGCTCATGCGAGTGTCATCACTGTACGAGGAACACTCCAGAGGCGCAAGAGGGAGATGAAGTGGACAGTGGCGGTCATGCCCCCGCCTCTTTGCGCTCGGCGATGGCGTTGCCGTTCGAGGAGCCGGTGAACCCCAGCGAACGCGCGAGCACCTGGCCAGTATAGGATTTCTTGACGCGGGCGACCTGCTCGGGAGTTCCTTGCGCCACGATGCGGCCGCCGCCCTGACCGCCTTCCGGGCCAAGGTCAATAACCCAATCGGCTTGTTTGATGACGTCGAGGTTGTGCTCGATGATCAAGACGGTGTTGCCGAGTTCGACGAGGCGCTGGAGGACGTCGAGCAATTTGCGGACATCATCGAAATGGAGGCCAGTGGTGGGCTCATCGAGAATGTAGACGGTCCTGCCGGTCTGGCGCTTGGAGAGTTCGCGGGCCAGTTTGATGCGTTGGGCTTCGCCGCCGGATAGGGTGGTGGCGGACTGGCCGAGTTGCACGTAGCCGAGACCCACTTCGACCATGGTGGAAAGTTTCTGCTGAATCTGGGGAATGTTTTCGAGGAGCTTCAGCGCGTCGCTGGCCGGCAGATTCAGTACATCGTTGATGCTGTGTCCCTTGTAGCGAACGGCAAGCGTTTCCGAATTGTAGCGGCGGCCGCGGCAGATTTCGCAGGTGACATACACGTCCGGGAGGAAATTCATCTCGATGCGGCGGAGACCTTCTCCCTGGCAGGTTTCGCAGCGCCCGCCCTTTACGTTGAAACTGAAGCGCCCGGGGCGGTAACCCCGCTGGCGGGATTCCGGGAGCATGGAGAAAAGCTCGCGGATCGGAGTAAAGACACCGGTGTAGGTGGCGGGATTGGAGCGCGGAGTGCGGCCGATGGGCGCCTGGTCGATCTCGATGACTTTGTCGATGTGCTCGATGCCAAGGAGCATGCGATGGGCGCCGGGGGGCTCCGAGGAGCGGTAGAGTTTCTGCGCCAGGACGCGATAGAGAATGTCGTTGACCAGGGTGGATTTTCCGGAGCCGGAGACGCCGGTGACTACCGTGAACAAACCGAGCGGGAAGGAGACGTCGAAGTCCTTCAGGTTGTTGGCGTGCGCGCCGAGTACCTGGATCACTTTCGCGTTGGGACTGCGGCGCTTGGTGGGAACGGGAATCTTGGCCGCACCGGTCAGATAACGTCCCGTGAGCGAATCGGGAGCCGCACAGATTTCTTCGGGCTTGCCTTTCGCGACGAGGTAGCCACCGGCATTTCCCGCGCCGGGCCCTAGATCAACGACAAAATCGGCGCGGCGGATGGTGTCTTCGTCGTGCTCGACGACGAGAACGGTGTTGCCGAGATTGCGGAGTTGCTCGAGCGAATGCAGGAGGCGGTTGTTATCGCGCGCGTGCAGGCCGATGGAAGGCTCGTCCAGGACATAGAGCACACCGCGCAGGCGCGAACCAATCTGCGTCGCCAGGCGGATGCGCTGGGCTTCGCCGCCGGAAAGTGTCGCGGCGGAACGCTCCAGGCTCAGGTAGCCGAGCCCGACGGCCAGCAGGAAATCAATGCGCTCGGCAATTTCCCCGAGCGGCCGACCCGCGACCTCCGTCTGGCGAGGCGTGAGATGAGAGAGGATCTTGTCAACCGCGGGCCGCGCGTCGCTGAGTGCCAGAGCCGTGAAATCCGAGATAGACCATCCTGCCAGCTTCACGGCCAGCGATTCCGGGCGCAATCGTTTGCCGTGGCAGGCGGTGCATTGCGTGGCGGACATGTACTGGGTCATCCACTCGCGGTAGGAATCGGAGTTGGACTCCTCGAAATTGCGTTCGAGGAACCGCAAGATGCCCTGGAACCGGTAGCCTTTTTCATGGCTTTCGGAACGAGCAGCTTTCGGTGCTCCGGCGCGTTTGGCGTCGGGTGGCGGATAGCCGTAGAGGAGGAGGTTCTGCACGCGGGCGGGGTACTTATCGAAGGGCGTGTCCAGGTGAAAGCTGTGCGCGTAGGCAGCCAGCTCCAGCATGCGTTTCAGAATGGCGGAGCCGGAACCCGTCCCCAGGCCGCCGTCGAAGAGGGGCCGCGTCCAATCCACGATTACTTTGGAAGGATCAAAATCGTATTTGGAGCCGAGGCCGTTGCACGCGGGACAGGCGCCATAAGGGGAGTTAAAGCTGAATGAGCGCGGCTCGAGCTGGGGGACGGACAGGCCGCAATCCGGGCAGGCCAGCTTTTCGGAGAAGACGTGTTCCTTTCCGCCGACGACCGCCACGCTGACCAATCCTTGCGCCAGCTTGAGCGCGGTGGCGATGGACTGCTCGAGGCGCGAGGCGATGCCTTGTTTGACGAGGAGGCGGTCAATCACGACTTCGATGGTGTGATTTTTGCGTTTGTCGAGAACCGGTGTTTCATCGAGCGGTAGCAGCTCTCCATTGATGCGCACACGGACGAAACCATCCTGGGCCAGCTTTTCCAGTTCCTTGCGGTAGGCGCCTTTCCTGCCGCGCACAATCGGCGCCAGAATCATGATGCGATCGTCGGGCTTGCAGAGCTCTCCCTGCAGAATGGCCTGAACAATCTGCTCGCTGGATTGCCGCGTGATGGGTTTGCCACAATTCGGGCAGTGGGGCACGCCCACGGAGCTGTAAACGACGCGGAGATAGTCATAAATTTCGGTGATGGTGCCGACGGTGGAGCGCGGCGAGCGGGTGGTGGTTTTCTGTTCGATGGCGATGGAAGGCGAGAGGCCTTCAATGACGTCCACTTCGGGGCGTTCCATCTGATCGAGAAACTGGCGGGCGTAGGCGGAAAGAGATTCGACGTAGCGGCGCTGGCCTTCCGCATAGATTGTGTCGAAGGCCAGGGAAGATTTGCCGGAACCGGAAAGACCGGTGATGACCGTGAGGGAGTTTCGCGGGATTTCGATATTGATGTTCTTCAAGTTGTGCATGCGAGCGCCGCGCACAACAAGTTTTGTGAGTCCCATATTGCGAGAGTGCTCCCCCCACAGAAGATGCTGGCACCCAGAGGGTAGATTGGGCCCAGCATAATCATTCACCATAGCAATTCGCGCGCGTGGCGGTCAAGGCGACGCAGTTGGAATGGGCGAAGATGAGGGGAAAATCCTGCGGAAAGAATTTTCCGGTGGGGCGTGGGCGTAAATTTTTACCCAGGGGTAGTGCGTTTTTACCCGGGTTTCGACTTTAACGCATTGAAAATAAGGTGGTTATATTGGCGAGTGGCGTGCACCCCCAAACTCGTGGGGGAGACGAGCCGAGGATCCCTTTAGGGGATTGAGGGCTGGGCCGGTTCGTTCTTCCCCTCACTTTTTCGCCATCCGATCCGCAACACACTCCGACGGACTTCGCTTTGAACTATTCTTGGTAGACGGACCTCTCCGTAAAGACGTCTTCCCCGTTGAACCTGATCTGGACTGAAGGAGAACTTGGCGAAGGCTTGCAATGCTATCGAGCCCGGGCGTTCTTTGCGGCTCATGAGCACTGGGAAATTGTGTGGCTGGAATCAAAGGAACCTGAGAAAACCTTCTTACAAGGATTGATTCAGATCGCGGCTGCGTTTCATCACCTGCAGCGTGGGAATCTCCCTGGCACTCGCTCGTTGCTGCAGAAGGCGCAACGGCGCCTGGAGCGCTATCCTGAGTATTTTGGCGGCATTGACGTGACTTCACTCCGTAAAGACATCCGAAAATGGTTGCAGGCGCTCGAAGCAGGCCGAGCCACCGAAGGACGAGCGTATCCGCAGTTACGCCACGAGAGGAGACGCAGAACGACAAAATGAGGTCTTACATCAGGCAGCCAGGCCTTTGCATTGGTTCTTGCGAAGGAAAAAGAGACGAACGCAGGAGTTACAAAACCTTGACTTCGAGGATATAATCCCACCCCATGGCACCCGAACCGACAACTGTCAAAGCCCCGGGGATGGTCCCCGATGAGCTGAAGCAAGAGCCGCGCTCCAAAGGGATTACCACGGCGCGGAAGAAGAAGCCGAAAGAACTTGCGGTAATCACGGAGTGTTGTACGGGTTGCGCCGGGTCGCCCGCTTGCGTGGAGTACTGCCCGGTCGAGGATTGCATGTTCTGGGTGAACGACGAGGACAACCCTCCTTTCGGCCGCATTCAGATTGATCCCATTCTGTGCATCGGCTGCAAGAAGTGCCTCAGCAAGGGTCCGGACGGCTGCTTCCTGGATGGCTGTCCGTGGGACGCCATCGTGATGGTGGATATTGCCGAGGTAGAAAAAGAAGTCGGGCCGATGAGCTATTAGATCCTAGCGATGCGAGAAACTTATTTAGGCAGAACGCGCGCCGCGAGCGCGCGTTTAGCTTTTTTGAGGATAGAATCCTTTCTTAACTCAGACACGGAAGATGCGAAATCTAAGGATGGATAGCAGTGTCCGAGGATCGATGAGTTGCCCTTTCCCGAATGGCCTTTTCGGTTGATAAGGCTTGCTGGCGCACGCGGTCGGAGGTTTCAGGCAAGTCGCGCTCGTAAGGAAGGATCGCGGGCAGGTCATCCAATTGGCCGATGAGATAAAGCCCTCGCAAGGCTTCCCACACCTGCTCGTCTGCGGGTGTCACGGTTGCGATTTCCGTTCCCGGTGTAACGTACGCTCCCTTCCGAACGCTGAGAGTGCGGATGCGGCCACTGATTGGAGAGCGCACCTCTGTGGTTTGCTGGCCATCCTGCAGCTTGGCAATATCGCCGCCCTGATGGATGGCGGTTCCGATTTTGTCCGTGTCACTTACCACGCCTGTCGAAGGAGCGGCAATTACGGCCGGCTTTAACAGGGCGACAATCTGAGCTCGGCCCGATGCATCGCCGAAGCGCACCAAAGAGAGAGCCGCATTTCCGCGAACGAGCGGGGAAGAGTCTTCCAGCATGGTCAGGAGTGTCTCGTGGAACGCCGCTACCGAGGTGTCCTGCCCCATGACCCACGCGTCGGTGTTGCGCACTTCATCCACCGGATGAGACGCGAGACGCACGAGGTCGGGACGCCAGCGCGCGGCGCCCGCATCGTGTCGCCCCATGCGTTCGCCGAGCTGTACGAGGGCGTGCTGGATATGCCGCGGATGCTTTTGATCATTCAAGTAATCGGTGATTTGTTGGTCTGAGAGAGGGCGTCCGAACCAGGTGCTCCACCAGAACAAGAACGGCATCAGGACGATCAACCAGGCAGTCAGAAAGAACAGCAGGCGTTTCCGAGTGGACATGCGTTGGGGCGCGGGCCGGGGCGAGGATTCCGCCGCGACGATTGCTTGCGGATGACCTGGATTTAATGAGGTGGGTCGACTGGCCATGGATTCTCTTGGAACCTAGCCCGCCTTGGGAGTCGCAGACTCTTTGCCTGCCGTGGTTTTTCCCTTGTGGAGAAAGGAGAACAAGCCGCGGTCGTGCATCTCCCAGAACAGATTCAGGAGGAATATTCCCGAGAGGGACAGGAGGATAAGGCTCATGAAAAGACCGTCGACTGAAATGATCGAGCCGGCAACAATGATCCAGGCAATCCCCGCAAGTGGAGCGACACAAAAAACGATGGCAATCAAGAATGTCGCGGCGCGCAAGAGCTCTCCTTTAGTTATCTCGATTCTTGACTCCACAGCAACAAGAACGGTCATCCCGGCGTCCGCAGCCAAATTGCACCAGGGCCCGGTTCAGATGCAAAAACATCAAGCGGGGAGTGACCAGTGTTCCCGGGCCTCTCCCCGGATCCAATGCTTCATTGCTTAAAGGACACATCCACGGTCTTGCTGTCCTTGGCGGCGAGGGTCACCTTCACATCCTGCTCGCCCAGCTTTTCCTGGACAAAGGCCAGCGTGTAGTCACCCGGCGGCAGTCCTTTAATCTCGAACTTGCCGTCCGGTCCGCTTACGGCGTAGAACGGATTTTTCACTACGCTGACAAACATCCTCATCCAGGGATGCTGGTTGCATTTCACGGGGAGCAGGATCTCTTCCCGCGCGAAAGTCTTCTCCAAGGGTGCCGCTTGCGGAGCTTGCGATTCATTCCACTCGCGGTTGTCTTTGGGAGTCGGATGAATATTGTGGGTGGTCGGATCGCTGTTGATGATTTTGACGGTTTGTCCGGCCATCACGCCCAGCGCATGCGGGTGGTACTTGCAGCCCCGCTGTTCCACCACAACAGGATCCTTCGGAACATCGAACGTGCGGTTGCCAAGTCCCTCCTTCACATACACGAACACGTTGGCGAGATCGCCGCCGCTCACCACGATGTTTTCCGCCGTGTTCTGACCCTTGCAGGCGGGATCCTGGCTCATGTCAATCACCGCCGCCTTCGGTGGTGCGCCATCGAACTTTACGGTACCGCTGACGCTGGCAGCGGTGGCCGGATCAATTGGCGAGGCGGTGGCCGCGGGGGCCGCTGCAGCAGGAGCCGCAGGCTGTTCTTCGGAGGTTTCCTTTTTGCCACATCCTGCGAGAAGGACGAGCCCCAAAACGCAGGGCAAGCCCAAGTATGTCAGCCGAATCGTCGTTTTCATGATGTCGCTCTGCCTCTCTTGAGATTCAAATGCTCCTACCGATCGAAATTCTAGTTTGCACCGTTAATCCCCACGCTGCCGGCGACTTTCCCTCCGGATGGCGAACCGCCACTTGCCCTCGGAGCGCGGCCCATCGCGGCACTCACACGTCGCAGTTCTTCCGGGGTGAGTTGGAGAATATAATCCACCAGCAACCTCGTATGGTCCTTATCGTACCCCTGGAAAGAGGGAGGAGTCGGCCCAAAGAACACCCAGCGGCCATTCGCTCGCTTGAACAGCCCGGAAGGCATGGAGGTGCCCGGGCTGATAGCTTGCGGGTCGATGATCCAACGCTCCATCCAATCCGCCTTCAAGCGTCCTTTGGCTTGCAGGAAGTTGGGAGCAGTTGCCGTTCGATCATGGCTGGGCTCACCCGTCGCGTGACACTTCAAGCAGGGCGCCGCATTGCTGGTGAACAGGCTGCGCGCCATTTCGGTCTCCTTCGCGGTCAACACCGGGACTTCTTCCGGAATGTAAGGAAAAGGCTGGCGTGAAAGCGCCTGGAAAAAGCGCACGAGTTTGCCCAGTTCGTTTTCGGAGAAAGAGAAGGTCGGCATGCGCACCTGCAAGTATGAACGCAGCCCATTGCGATTCGTGTTTTGATCGTTGAGCTAGGGATTGTTCAGGAAATGGAGCATCCAGTCGGGATCCACCCGCGCGCCCTCGGTGAGAAGTTTGGGAGGCAGTTGTTCCTGGCCGTCGGGCCCCTGATAGCGGGCCATAGACATGAGCGAGGTGCGCTGGCCCGGGATCAGTTGATGACAGCCCATGCAGTTATATTTCTTGACGACCCACCATCCCTCTTGAATGTCGCGGCGATAATCAAGAGGGCGATATTGATAGCCAGGAGGAAGAGGGCTTTCCTGACTGCCCATGAGAAAAGTGGTGAGCGCGCGAATCTGCTCTTTCGTCAAATGCACGTTGGGCATGCGCAGCTTTTCCGTGTCTGGCTTGATTTTTCCCTTGTCCCAGATGTTGGGTTCGGCGAGTTTGTGTTCGAAAAAGCCCTTGTGCCCATACCAAGGCTTATTGGCCGGGCCTTCGGGCAATCGCGCGAAATCATCCGGATCGGTTATCGGTTCACTGCCGCCGCGTTGCGCAACATCGGTCAAAAGAGCGAAATCAAGTCGCTCCACCGGTTTGCTGCCTTCAAAGGTCAATTCGGTGCCGATTCGGCCTTCGTCCTCGAGGCCGGAGATCTCGTGACACCCGGCACAGCCAAAGAGGCGAATCCATTTCTTGCCTTCCTCCTTCAAATTGGGGTCATCCATGAAGGCGGCCTCGGGATAGCTGGATGGATCCTGTTTTTTCAAGGTGAGCAAATAGCTCGCGACGTCTTCCGCATCCTGGGGAGAGAGGCGCAGGCTGGGCATCACGGTCATGTTTTGCACTTGCAGTTCGTGACCGTCATTGGGACATTGGCTGTGATCCAAATCAAACACAAAGGGCAATCCCTTCTTCTTGTAATCTTCGGGGCCAATATCTTTCTTCTCATACAGGCAGTAGGGGCGTGTGCGTTCGCGCGCGTTGTGTACCCAGCGCGCCAGATACTGGTAATTATCCTTTTCGCCGACACGCGTGAGATTTGCGGCGAAAGTGCCACCCTGCATCTGCTCGCCCTCCCCAATGGAGTGACATGCCAGGCAACCGCGCGTTTCGAACAACTCCTTCCCATGAGCCGCGTTGCCCGGCGCGTGCTTGGGAAGGGAGTCAGTCAAACCTGACTGCCAAATATAAGCGGAAATGGCTTTGATCTGATCGTCGTTCAGGCGGAAATTCGGCATCTTCGTGGTGGGACGGAAGTCGGTGGGCTTCTTCAGCCACACGGGAATCCAGTTTTTATTGAGTTTGAGCCGCACGTCCTTGAGATTGGGGCCCACCTTTTTGATGTCTTGCAGCAGGCTCTTTGTGGTGCGGTCGAGTTGGACGATGCGCAAATCCAATTTGCTGTTGGTGACTTTCAGAGACACGGCACGATCGTTGAGACGATTGGCTTCTTCATTGCTCTCGGCGGCGTCGGCCTGCTTCATCAAATAAGCGGCCTCTTTCAGGTTGTCCTTCTTCTCCTGCTCCAGTTGCTTGATTTGCTGGCCAATGGAAAGCAGATCTTCGGGCTCCTTATCGTAACCCTCGTAACGATGGCATCCCATGCAACCGCGCTGACGGAACAAATCCTTGCCCTCGCTGAGAACCCCGCCAACGTCGCCGGCCACGAGCACCATGTCCGCGGAGTGGCAGGTCTGGCAGCCGGCTTCCACATCACCTCGAGGGAAGAGCGGCCAGAGCCAGTGTTCATAAGTGCCGTGAGCCTTCTCCACGCTGGTGGTGGCACGACCGTTGCCCTGGTGGCAGGGCGAACAGCCGTACTTTTCAGCGTCGTGAATCTTGAGCAGATCGGGTTCGGGGTGGCTGGTGAACGCCCGCGCGAATTCGTCTGGTTTCTTGCCTTTTAAGGACATCGCCGCGCTTGTGATCTTGACCGGCTCGCGAATGCCCATGTGACATGACTCGCAGCGATCCACGATATTGGCTTCCGGCACATTGATCTGCAGGATTTTCGGGTCCCATTCCTCGGTCTTGTTCTGCAAGCCAGCAAGCTGCGACGGCGTGAGGTTGGTCATGTGGTCGGAAACATAGGCATCGAGCTTTTCTTTCCGCTCGTTGACCGGCTTAATGGCTTCTCCAAGTTCCACACTCAAGGTGGTCCGTGCGTTTTTCAGTTCGTTGTAGGTTTCTTCCAGTTGTGAGTAGCTGTAGCTTTTTTTACTGCCGTCGGGAAATGTGACCGAAGCAAGTTCTTGTTTGTAATTGTCCAGAGCTTTTTGCTTTCGCTGCTTGGCGGAGGCGCTGGTCTCGGTTTCGATGGCATAGGTCGAGGCGCCAACATAAGCGCGCCGGTCGGTAAAAACGTTTTGTACCGCGAGGATTCTGGCGCTCAAATCCCGCAGTTTTTCGTTGATTTCCTTGATTCGCGGCGCGGCACTCTGGCTGGCGCCTTCGTAATCCTGTTTGAGCTTCAAGTAGTCTGCGTTGCTCTCCACTTCCTTTTGCACGTCGCGGGACTCCGTGCGTGCTCCCTTGAGGAAAGTTGAGTAGCGGGTCTTCCACTCGTGTTGAAAAGCTTTCCAGGGGCGCTGCCCGAAATCTTCATCCCAGAGAGCCCAAAAAAGCGAAGCCGTCAGGAGGATCATCGCGACGAAGTAATGAGGCGCGAGAGACTTGCTGACTACAGGATCATTTTCAAAAACGGGCTGATCGGGCACCAGTTTCTCCTACACGTTGAACCAGGGCGTTATCCACACGTACTTAATGTGAAAAAGAAGCCGCAGGAGCATCTTGATCGGCAATCCCAGCATGGTCAGCAGAAACACCATCAAGATGGAATATTGCAGCAAGCTCATGCGCTTGTAGTCCTTGGGATTGTTCCTGCGGAAGAAGGCGTGCACACCGAGCCCGCCGAGAGTGAAAAATCCACCAACGGCAAGCGCGCCGAAGATGCCTTTACCCCAATTCGAGGTAATCCCGAAGAGGTCGGGCAAGTCGCGGTTCACTTCATAAATGAGGCGGTTGTGATCCCAAGTCTGTCCTGGCCAGAACCACTGCCACCCAGGGCCGCGAATAAAAGTCCCGATGAAAATCATGGAGACCCACAAAATAATGAAGCCGAAAAGAAAGGTTCCGATGGCAAACTTGCGCTGCTTCAAGGTGTAGTAGCCGCAACCGAGAGGGTTGGTATCAATATAGGGTATGACCATAAGGCCGATAATGATCAGCGTAGGCATGACCACGCCCGCGATCCACGGATCGAAGTAAACCAACATTTCCTGCAACCCCAGGAAATACCACGGGGCCTTCGCGGGATTCATGGTCAGGTTGGGGTTCGAGGGTTCCTCGAGCGGCGCGTTCAACGTGATCGACCACACCATCAGTATGATGGTGACGATGATGGCCGCTAAAAATTCCACGCGAAGCAGAAAGGGCCAGACGTGCACTTCTTTTTGCCAGCCGGACTGGAAAGGCCAGGCTTTCCGGTGGTGGGTCTTGGCCATGGCCGCATCGCCTTCCAGCTGCGCAATGAGCTGGTCATTCGCACGGGCCTGCCTCCAGGCAAGGTACATATAGAAGGCAAGCAGGGGAATCATGGCGATGATCGGCACGTTGTCAGGCGCGGAGAGAATTTCCCACAACTGTTTCCAATCCATGGCTATCGCTTTTCCTCTTTGACTTCCGAGTCGAGAATCACCTCTGCCGGGCCGGAGATGCCGCCATCCTTACGAACGCGCCAGAAGTGCACAATCATGAAAATCGAGGCAACGATGGGAATGCCGATGCAGTGCCAAATGTACGAGCGCAGCAAAGCGTTGGCGTCCACAATCGATCCGCCCAAAAGACCGAAGCGAACATCGTTATAGGGAGTCATGCCCAACTGCGCGCCGAACGGCCCTTCGTGGCCGAGGAGAGGCGTGGCACGCGCCATGTTCGTTCCCACGGTGACGGCCCAAAAGCCGAGTTGATCGTCCGGCAGCAAATATCCGGTGAAGGAAAGCAGCAGCGTCAAAACAAGGAGGATGACGCCGACGTTCCAGTTGAACTCGCGCGGTTTCTTGTAGGAGCCGGTAAGAAAAACGCGGAACATGTGCAGTTCGACGGCAATCACCATCAAGTGCGCGGCCCAGCGGTGCATGTTGCGCAATAATTTGCCGAAGGGCACGTCGTGCTCCAGGTAAAGCACATCGCGAAATGCCTGGACCTTGCTGGGGTGGTAATAAAACATCAGCAGGACCCCGGTGAAAGTGAGCACGACGAACAAATAGAAAGTGATGCCACCCATTCCCCAGGTGTAGCTGTACCGCACCGCGTCACGGTTGATCTTTGCCGGATGCAGATGGAGAAAAACGTTGGAAAGGATGCCCAAGGCACGATTGCGCGGCGTCTCGTCATGTTTGTGGCGGAAGATGGAGGTAAAAACCTGGGTCTTCGTCGGCTTCTTGAGCAGTTCCACTTGCTCCTTGGCTTTTGCCGGGAGGTCCGTCTTGAGGGATTCGAGATCCTCTTGAACGCCGGTTTTAATGCGATCGACCAAGCCCACGGATTTTCCGTTCTTGGAGGCCGAGTTGTTCTCATCAGCCATTTCGTTTGCCCCCGTTCTCCCGCTGGCTTGTGCTGTGCCTCGCACCTTGTCCTGAATTGGCGCTTTTGTAAGTCAAGAGTTCACCCCTCCAAAAAGGATCCTGGATCGTTGAAACGCGAGGGTTGCCCCTTGGGCCACTGAAAGAGCCGAGAAACATCCACGATGATCTGGCCATCAGGAGCCAATTCCACATGTGCACGGTCCATGGGACGCGGGGCAGGCCCCTCGAAATTGATGCCTTCGCTGTCGTAGCCGCTTCCATGACAGGGGCACTTGAATTTGTTCTCGCTGGCTTTCCAGTCGGGGGTACAACCCAGATGAGTGCATCGCGCGAAAATGACAAAGAGGCGATCGGGTGTGCGATCCACCCAAATGCGGTATTTTTGCTGCCACTTGGTATCTACGCCGAGTGAATAGTCCGAGGGGTAGCCGATCTTAAATATCGTGGGGGGTTCAAACAGCGTGCGCGGCAGGAAAAAACGAAGGAAGGCAAGGAACCACGCGGTCAGGAAACCCGTGACAGCAAACCACACGAATCGGCGGCGGCGCTCGTTGATTTCGCTTTGTTGCGGACCGACGGTGGCCAAGCCCGCAGCGGCAGCCGCCTTTGACGTACCGACGGCCGGAGAACCAACATAACTGGCCGCTTCACTCCCTTTTGCAGCGAATTTGTTCCCTGCATCGGATTTCGGTTTATCCGATCCGGATTCCGGGCCCGCCATGCGTTGCCTCCTAGATGAGCGTGTCTCGAAGTCAATCCGTGGGCGTGGCAGGAGCTATAGAATTCTCCCGAACGCCAGGCCCGTGAATTCCGTTGCAGTGATCGCGTGAGTGAGCAATCCCACATGCAAAGCCGGATTCTTGATCACAGAACACAGACGCGGCCCATGCAGGCTCGTCCGCGGTTCTGGAGGTGTGCCAGGAAGGAGAGAGTCAGCGGCGCAGTAATCGGCACGAGAGGCAACACCGTCAATGGAAGAACCAAATTTTCGCGCTTTGCGGGCGTGATTGTCTTTCCTGAAGTGGTTGCGGATAGAGAAGCGGCTCGGCGTGGCGCCGGCCAGCATCCTGGGGCCGTCAGTTTTGAGCAGAACCGCACACTTTCCCGAGATCCCTAACATTTTTCACGGACCCCCCAGAGCGGAACGCATCTTATCTTAAATGAAATAAATTCGTCAATGCGTGTTTCTGCCGGCACCACGAGGGCGTGCAGCTCATCTTCCAGACTGGTAAAGAAGGATCAAAGCCTGGAAGAAGCTGCTTGCGCACGGAAGAAGCTGTGATAGACTGCGTTCCACTCGTGGCGGCTATTCTGCCGTTTTCAGGGGATTGTACGGGTTTCCGAGTGCGATAGACCGAAGAATGACCTGGGAGGTTTCGCGCAATGGGCCTCGTTCTTCTGATCGTTATTTGGCTAATCACGTTTGTCAGCACGTATTTCTTCATTGCAAAGACGTGGTGGTTGCCGGCGGGGGCTTCCGCGCTCGCTCCGGCCATCGACCATCACTTCACGACCACTTACATAGTCATGGGCATCGTCTTCGTGGCGGCTCAATTGTCGCTGGGGGTGCTCGTATGGATGTACCGTGATCGCAAGGATGCCCGCAAAGCGGAATATTCCCACGGCAACCTCAAACTGGAAATTGTCTGGACAGTGCTCACCGCGGTTTTGTTCGTCGGTTTAAACCTGATGAGCCGCGAGATTTGGGCTTCGGAACGGTTTCGCGCGGCCGAAGCCAACGCCGTGCGCGTGGAAGTCACGGGCATGCAATTCGCCTGGTATTTCCGTTATCCCGGACCGGACGGGAAGTTTGGGGCAACAAAACCGGAACTTGAGGATGCATCCTCAGGCGGCGAAGGCGCTCTTGGCCTGGACACAACCGACCCTGCTTCGAAGGACGACGTCGTGAGCGGCATCATGGTCGTTCCGGTGAACCGCGAAGTTGAGGTAATCCTCCGCGCTCACGATGTAATCCATAGCTTTTTCGTTCCAGCCATGCGTTTCAAACAGGATGCCGTCCCGGGCCTCGCGATCCATATGCATTTCACGCCCACGCAAACGGGCGAGTTTGAGATAGCGTGTGCAGAACTGTGCGGGATGGGCCATTACAAAATGCACGGCATTCTGAAGGTTGTCAGCCAGGATGAATTCGATAAATGGTTGGCTTCACGGGAGGCGGAGAAGCAATAAAATGGCTACCCACGAATTCGCGGCCCCGGCATCTCATGCGCATGCAGCCCCGCAAGGATTCATACGTAAGTACGTTTTCAGCCTGGACCACAAGGTAATCGGCCTTCAGTATTATTTTCTCGCGCTCTCGGCCGTGTTTGTGGGGATGTTTCTTTCCCTGGTGATGCGCATTCACCTCATCTGGCCCACAGCCTCATTGCCGTTGATGGGCGAGATCAAGCCCGAAGCTTACCTGAGCCTTCTGACGATGCACGGCACCATCATGGTTTTCTTCGTGCTCACCACCGCGCCACAGGGCGGCTTCGGAAATTATTTTCTTCCGATCCAGATTGGCGCGCCGGACATGGCCTTTCCGGTGCTGAACATGCTTTCTTTTTGGACGACCTTTCTTGCGTTTCTCGTGATGCTCTCGTCCTTCATCGTGCCGGGAGGAGCGCCACTGCACGGCTGGACCGGTTATGCGCCCATGAGCGCCCTGCAATCTTCCGGGCCCGGGGAAGGTTTGGGCGCGGATCTCTGGATCATCAGTATCGCGCTTTTCTGCGTGGGCGCGCTGATGGGTTCGCTGAACTTCATCACCACGACGCTGGACATGCGCGCCAAGGGAATGACCTTGATGCGCATGCCGCTGACTTGCTGGGCGTGGTTTATCACCGCCATCCTGGGCCTGCTGGCGTTCGGCGTACTTCTATCGGCCGGTGTTCTGCTGCTGATGGATCGCAATCTGGGCTCCAGCTTTTTCGTGCCGATGGGAACCATCAACGGCCAGATCACAAGTCACAAGGGAGGCTCTCCGCTCTTGTGGCAGCATCTCTTCTGGTTTTTTGGCCATCCGGAAGTTTATATCGCGATTCTCCCGGCCATGGGTCTTGCTTCGCAACTGCTCTCCGTGTTTTCGCGCAAGCCGATCTTCGGATACAAGGCCATGGTGTACGCGATGTTGTCCATCGGATTCTTGGGCTTTATGGTGTGGGGCCACCACATGTTCATGAGCGGCATGAGCCCATATTCCGCTTTCACTTTCTCGGTGCTCACGATGGCCATCGGCGTGCCCTCGGCAATCAAGACCTTCAACTGGCTGGGAACGCTGTTGCGGGGACGTATCCGTTTTCCATCTCCCATGCTGTTCGCCATCGGTTTTGTTTCCCTTTTCGTTTCCGGCGGGATCAGCGGTCCCTTCCTGGCGCAGCCAGTGCTGGACATTCAATTACACGACACTTATTTCGTGCCGGCTCATTTCCATCTGATCATGGGGGTCGCGTCGATCTTCGGCATTTTTGCCGCAACCTATTATTGGTTTCCAAAAATGTTTGGGCGCATGATGAACGAAAGTATGGCGCGCTGGCATTTCTGGTTTAGTTTTGTCGGTACTTACGCGATCTTCATGCCGATGCACTATCTGGGGATGGCGGGCCATCCACGGCGCTATTCGCAACTGACGGAAGTCGCTTACCTGCACGGACTGATTCCTCTGCAGACATTCATGACCTATGCGGCGTTCATCACAATCGCCGGACAGTTTATCTTTCTCTTTAATCTCTTTTGGAGCCTCAAATACGGCGCGAAGGCCAGCGACAATCCCTGGGAAGCGACAACGCTGGAATGGACCACCACGACCCCGCCTCCCCATGACAACTTTGGCGGGCACACTCCCGTAGTCCATAACGGCCCTTACGAATACAGCGTGCCGGGTGCGCCTCGGGACTTCGTAATGCAGACCGACCCTGAAGTCGCGGCAACTCACTAGGCGGAGAGTATGGCGAGCTTCAGCTCAACAGCTTCGGTTGACAGTACCAGCGTTGCACTGGACGACCGCGAAATTGTGCCCCCATTCCGCGGCGGCGATGGCGGTGGCGCCGGCCCTGGTTCGCCAGATTACCGCACGCGCCTCCGCCGGGCACGCCTCGGGCTTTTGGTGGCACTGATACCGGTGCTCATGCTGTTTGTCTCATTTACCAGCGCGTACGTTGTGCGCCAGGGATTGCCTTCGCTCGACACGCGCACCAATCAAATGGTTCGCGACTGGATTCCCATTCAACTTCCGATTTTGCTTCTGGCAAACACTTGCGTGTTGCTTCTGAGTACCGCGAGCATGGAGCTGGCTCGGCGCCAGACGAAGCGTGAAGCCGCGCTTTCGCCCGCTGGACTTCTTCCGCGGGACCTGTTCGGTGACGAGAGAGCAATGCCCTGGCTGGCATTGACGATTCTGCTTGGGATTTGTTTCTTGACGGGCCAATGGCTGGCCTGGCGGGAACTCATGGGCCGCGGCTTTTACGTCGCCACCAGCCCCAGCAGCTCCTTTGTCTATTTGTTGACCGGGGCGCACGCCATCCATCTGATGGGGGGCGTGCTTGCTCTCCTTGTTGCGGGCGGAGCAGTGTTGTTACGGCGCCCGGTGGCGACGCGGAGCATTTTAGTCGATGTAACTGCCTGGTACTGGCATTTCATGGCCCTGTTGTGGGTTTACATCTTGTGTTTGCTGGAGTTCGCGCACTGAGCCAAGTTTGACTATAGTTCACGCTTCGCACCTGACGAGGAGACCGAGAGCATGGCTGAATCAGCGTTGGTACCGGACATTCCTTCCGTTTACGAACCGTCGCTCTTTGGAACTTACTCCAAAAAGATCGGGATGTGGCTGTTCCTACTCTCCGATTCGCTGACCTTTGGCGCTTTGCTCTACGCTTACAGCTACGGCCGCATTTCCACGCCAGAATGGCCCACGCCATTTCACTCCGCGAGCATCGTCAACGCAACCATCATGACCGCCTTTCTACTGACCAGTTCGCTGACCATGGTGTTGGCGGTGAGGGCGGCGGCTGACGGGAATTCGAAACTGCAGCGGCTGTTCTTGCTGGCGACGATGGCGTGCGGCGTGGGTTTCCTGATCCTCCACGCAAGGGAGTGGAATAATCTGATCTCGGAAGGCTTAACGCTGTCGGCGTTTCCGGCCGCCCCGGGGCACAAGGCCGCGGGTGAGTTTGTGGACGTGGCCAAAAATGTGCCCCAGTTCCCCGCGACCTTCTTCGGGTTGACCGGAATGCATATGCTGCATGTGACGCTCGGAGTGATTTACCTCGGCGTAATTGCCTTGCGGCGCAAATTCATTCCCGTGCTGCTGGTCTGTTGGCTGGCGGCGTGGCTTGCGACGCCAGCTTACAGTCCCTTTCACTATGGAGCACATGTGCTGTTGGTTGCGGCGATTGCGTGCTCGATTATCCTGTGGCTGAAGCCAAAGGTCTACGATTCGTCGGACGTAGAGGTTGCCGGGCTGTACTGGCACTTTGTTGACCTGGTGTGGATGTTCATTTTTCCACTGGTCTATCTGATGTCTGCCAAGATTCTTTAGGAGCGCGAAAACCATGGACGCAACTCAGCTAGCCATTGAAGAACGTGTTGCCGAGGAACAACGCCACCACAAAAAAGCCCTGTTTTTCTGGGTTTGGGGCGGCTTGCTAGTGATGACGGCGATTGAGGTCTATCTGACTTATCAGAATTTGGCGCCCAAGCGCATGCTAACCCTACTGATGGGATTGTCGGTGATCAAAGCGGCGCTGATCATAGGCTTTTTCATGCATTTGAGATATGAAGTTTCGCGGATGAAGTGGTTGACCATGTGTTCTGTCGTTGGCTGTCTGATTTTGATGACCATTTTCTTTTTTCCGGACGCTTTTCGAATTCTTTCCCTGGGAGTGCGATGAAACTTAGACTTGCGATTCTGACCCTAATACTGCTCGGGTGGACAGCGCCTGCTTTTGCCCAGGGTTGTGTCATGTGTTATACGTCTGCCCAAGCCACACCTAAGGATGGACAGCGGGCCATCAATAAGGCGGTGATCGTGCTCCTGATCCCACCCGCGGGATTCATGACCCTGGGGATCTGGATGGCGCAACGATATGCGCGAAAGAGGGATCTGGAGCAGTGCGAGTTCGAGGAATTGGCCGCGTTGTCAAATAAGTGGGAGTAAGCCGCATTCCCTGAAAATGGCGGATGTGCCTGGCGGGAGTGTAGCATCCAAACCCTTGCGAGGCTCAAGACGATTGACGAATTCTCAGGTGGGTGACTTGCGAGGACGGGGAAGGGGCCCCGTGGTAGTCGACGCGCGAGACATAGTCGCTGAGAGTCATGAACAGCAGAATGGCCAACCAGAAGATGCCCGCGAAGATCACCAGTTGGGTACGCCTGGGACTGTACTTCGCGTGCATGAAGAACAGCACGACCAGCGTGGCCTTGATAGTGGCAATGACGAGCGCCACGACAATATTGAATCTGCCGAGATTGATGTAGGCGGCGGTAACCGTAAGGCCCGTCAAAGCCAGCAGCGTGGTGATGATGGCCAGGTACGTTCCAGGCTTGACGATATGTTCGGTATGTCCTTGTTCAGACACGCGCGTCACTCCTTATTTGTGCCGGTCAATCAGGTATAAAAGCGGGAAAAGATAAATCCATACAATATCAACGAAGTGCCAGTACAAGCCCACAAGGTCCACGGGCGTATTCCATTCCGGCGTGAAACGCCCCGCCACTGAGCCGTTCAGGAGCCAAATGAGCAGGCCGGCACCGATGATCATGTGAAGCGCGTGCAGGCCGGTCATGCCGAAGTAGGCCGAATAGTAGAGCTGGGCGTGGGAATTCAGGTTCGGGTCTGCGGCCAAAGCCTTTGCGATTTCCTCGCGCTCGACCGCCATATCGGCAGCGCTGATATCCGCGCACTGATTCGGGTTATTCACACAATAAGTGATATCGAAACTCCTGCCAGGCACCAGGTGGTGGTGGAACTTCTGGGCGTATTCGATGTATTTCACACCAAAGAAAACGAAACCAAGCAGAATCGTCAGCGTCAGGAAGATCGAGATGAGCTGCTTTTTGCCGGTCTGTGCGGACCAGACGGCCATGGCCATCGTGAAGCTGCTGGCAAGCAGGACCACGGTGTTGAAGCCGCCGAGTTTCAAGCTCAGCGTATTGCTGCCCGCAGCGAATGCCGGGAAATAGGCGTGGCGGTTGACGGTGTACGCCAGCATGATGCCGCCAAAGAACATTACTTCCGTGACCAGGAAGATCCACATTCCGAGCGAGGCAGTGTCCTTCTGCTGCGCAAGGGTCTTGAATTGTCCGTATAACGCTCCGGTGCGATGCACTCCGCACTCCCCTATCCGTCAGTTTCAGGCGTCAACTGGCCGCCTGTGCCCGGGCCGAAACCCGGCAATCCTTCAATCGCCTCCGTGGTTTGGCGCAACCGCGGGATGTTCAGGAACGTCCAGTCCGAGGTCAGGCCGATTATGAAAATCGTAAGCTTCCCACGTTACAACGGGTGTGACTTCAAAATTCTCGGTGGGGGGCGGCGAGGGCGTTGTCCACTCGAGCCCAGTGGCGGGCCAGGGATTGCCGCCAGCCACCTTCCCGTAGAACGCAGTCCAAGTGAGGTAAATCATGGGCAAGAGATAGCCGATGGCAAGAATGGAGGCACCGGCGGTAGACATCACGTTGTAGACCTGAAATTCAGGCGGATACACGTGGTAGCGGCGGGGCATGCCGAGATAGCCGAGCAAGAATTGCGGGAAAAAAGTGAGGTTGAATCCGATGAAGAGGATAAGCGCAGCGATGCGTGCCAGCCACTCCGGGTACATGCGCCCGGTGATTTTGGGCCACCAGAAATGCAAACCACCGAGATACCCCATCACGGCTCCGCCGACCATGATGTAGTGGAAGTGGGCAACGACGAAGTAGGTGTCGTGGACGTGCATGTCAATGCCAAGGCAGCCGAGGAATAATCCCGTGAGGCCGCCGATCAAGAACAAACCCAGAAAGCCGAAGGCATAGAGCATGGGGGTATCAAAGGAGATGGACCCGCCGAAAAGCGTCGCCGTCCAGTTGAAGGTCTTTACCGCGGAGGGAATCGCCACCAAGAAGGTGAGGAAGGAAAACACGAGTGCCGCATAGGTCGACTGCCCTGTAAGGAACATGTGGTGAGTCCACACCAGGAAGCCGATCACCGCGATAGCCAGGCTGGCAGCCGCCACGAAGTGATAGCCGAAAAGTTTCTTGCGGGCGAAGGTGGGAATCAATTCGCTGATGACGCCCATAGCGGGCAAAATCATGATGTACACAGCGGGATGCGAATAGAACCAAAAGAGATGCTGGAAGAGAATCGGATCGCCGCCCATAGCCGGGTTGAAGAACCCGAGGCCGAATAGCCGCTCCATACCGGCCAGAGCGAGGGTGATGGCCACAACCGGCGTTCCCAGGATCATGACCACTGAAGTGGCATAGTGGGCCCAGACAAAGAGGGGCAAACGGAACCAGGTCATGCCCGGCGCCCGCATCGTGTGCACCGTGACAAGGAAATTCAACCCGGTGAGAATCGAGGAGAATCCGGTGATGAAGACTCCGATCACGGCTGGAGCCACGGCGGAATTCGAATAGACCGTGCTCAGCGGCGTATAAAACGTCCATCCCGTATCCAATCCGCCGGAGACCATGGAGTAGAGCGTAAAGGCACCGCCGACCACGTAGATGTACCAGCTGAGGAGATTGATTTTCGGAAAGGCCAAGTCTTTCGCCCCGATCATCAGGGGGATCAGAAAATTGCCCAAGACCGCGGGAATGGAAGGAATAAGGAAGAAAAAGATCATGGCCACGCCGTGCATGGTAAACATGCGATTGTAGGTGTCGGCGGACAGGAGGAGGCCGCTCGGCGTGAGTAGGTGGAGGCGGATCATCATCGCGAAGAAGCCGCCGATGAAAAAGAAAAAGGTGACCGAGGCCAGATAGAGCAGTGCGATGCGCTTGTGATCGGTGGTGAACAGCCACGAGAAGATGCCGTAAGTGGAGTTCAGATAATGCTTTTCCGGCATCTGCGGGGCCGGTCCCTTAGCGTGAGTACTCATAATTATTTCTTCCCCACCGCTGCCGCGGGCGCAACGCCGGCGCCCTTTGCGGGTACGGGCTGCGACTGTATGGACCTAATGTAGGCCGTGAGGTTCAAGACCTGCTCTTCAGTCACCAAGCCCTGGAACGTGGGCATTACCGGTTGATACCCGGCCACGATTTTTGCCTTGGGCTGAAGAATCGATTCACGGATGTAGGCATCGTCCGCGGTCACGAGGGAGCCATCCGCAAGAAGGACCTTGGCGCCGTACACCCCGTTGAGCGAAGGCCCGCGGCCCGTGCCATTCGCGAGATGGCAGGTAACGCAGGCCAGTTGAGTGAAAAGCTTCTCTCCAGCAGAAGCGGGATTCACGTCGCCTACCTCACCGGAGAGCCAGGTGGCGTATTCCGCGGGATCCATCACCGTTACCCATCCGCCCATCAGCGCGTGGTTGGTGCCGCAATATTGCGAACAGAAAAAGTGATACTTGCCGGTCTTGGTCGGGCGAAACCACATGGTGTTGTAGCGGCCCGGCACCACGTCCATTTTCACTCTGAATGCCGGGACATAAAAATCGTGGATCACGTCTTCGCTGCCCATGATCAGCTTGATGTTGCGATTCACCGGAATGTGCAGTTCGTTGATTTCCTTGCGGCCATTAGGCTGCTGCAACTTCCACATCCACTGCTTCCCGATTACGTAAATATCCAGCGTGTCACTCGGAGCGGTACGGTAATTCACGTAAATAATCGCACCCCAAGCAAATATTCCCAGGGCCAGAATCAAGGGGATGGCAGTCCATGCGATTTCCAGGAGGGTATTGCCCTCCATCAGGGACCCAACTTCGCCGGGCTTGTTGCGGCGGTACTTGAAAGCCGCATAAATCACCAGCAGCGTTACCATAACCGCAAAAAACAAACAGGTGAGCAAGACAAACAAAAAAAGGTTATCCACATTTCCCGCGAAATTGGAGGCTTGCTCCGGAAAGAATGGAAGAGGTGACTGCACGGCTCTACTGTGCTCCTTGCACTGGCGAATGCGGCCCGATATTTTCCCTGTTACCGCCGCGGTGTTCCCGCCGGCGGAAAATGACGAAACCGATGGCCAGGCACAGCAGCGTCACCACTCCGCCCATGCGGATGACAGTGAGAATGGTGGCGCTGTAGCGCGCCTTCGTCGGATCGTACTGGTAGCAAAACAGCAAAATGTGGTCGACGGGCGTGCCGATTTTTCCGGCGGACGCATCGACCAGCCCCAGCCGCACGTTGCTGGGCGGATATTCCACGCCGAAAAAGTAGCGGGAGATGCGGCCATCGGGAGTAAGGAGAAGGATACCGCTCGCATGGCCGAAGAGCCTGGTTTTGGGATCGTAGGTGAAACGGAAATCGGCGGCTTTGGCGACGGCATCAATGGACTCCCGGTTGCCCGTCAGAAAATGCCAGCCCGCCTCGGTAGCAGGACGCGCGAAACGGGACATTGCTTCGTGCTTTTTCTTAAGTGCCTCGTCGGGCGTATCGGAAGGATCGAAGCTGATGAAAACAACCTCGTAATCCTTGCCGGGGTTGAAGGAGATCATCTTGAGCGTGCCGACAAGGGCTTGTTCGACCTGGTTGCAGAGCATCGGACAGGTGAAGTAGACAAGCGTCAGCACGATGGGCTTCTTGCCGGAATAATCGCGCAGACTGGCAGGCTTGCCGTATTCGTCGACGAAGGGCGAATCCAGCGGGATCTGCTTATTAAGTTGCGGATCGAAGCCGACGTTGGCGAGGGCCGGAGGCAGGCCATTCGATGATTGGCCGACGTTATCGGGGATCATCTGGGCGCGGTTGATGGTGCTGCAAAGCAGCAGCGCCATTATCATCAAGAAACTCCGCAGTGCTATCATCATCCCTACTTTTTCTCCGCCGGCGGCGGTGACACGGCCGGCAAACCCTTCTCTACAATCAGTTGCATGGCATCCTTAACGGGAATCTGAGCGATGCCGGATTGTTGGTCGATCCAGCCTAATTTATTGTTGGCCTCCGAATCGGCCCGTAACTTGTTCCGCAAATCCTGCTGAGGATCGGTCAAGTGGCTGGGCACGCCCTGCAAGCGCGGCTCGGGCGGAATCGTCGGGCCCTCCGCACCGCGCGACGGCGGCGGCGGCACATATTGGGAGTTCCAATGACTCGTGAGACCACGATAAATCCCAAAAGTCAGCAAATAGGACAGCACAATGGCAACTCCCAAATAAGCCAGGAATTTCAAAATGGGCGTGGAGCGAACGTCCCGCACCTCAAACGATACTTCTTCGTTCTGCGGGCCGCGTGCTTTCTTGGCGACGCTCTTGTCGTGCTCAGTGCTCATCTTGCGCAACCGCCTCCGCGAGTTTCGGATCTCCCAGTGGCAGCAATGGCCGCTGCTTGAGGTTCATGGCAAAAAAACCCACCCACAATCCGATCAGGGCCACCGGAACAACGATGTCCAGCCATGTCGGCAATGCCCTGGCCGTGAATTCGGGCCGCGTCATCCAGAAAAGGTCGACCAGCCGCATGAAAATCATCCACAGAGCGATCTTGGAAACGAGACGTGCGTTCCGCTTCACATCCTGGGAAAGCAACAGGAGGAATGGGACGGCGAAATGGAAAACCAGGACGATCACGGCAATCAGTCCCCAGCCGCCGCTGAGCCGGGAGCGATAAAAAGTGATTTCTTCCGGCTGGTTTCCGGACCAGATGATCAGCAACTGCGAAAAATCAAAATAGGCCCAAAGCATGTTGAAAGCGAAGAGCAACTTCCCGAGATCGTGGAGATGCCGTTTATGCAAGACCCCGGCAAAGGGTTGCGAGCCGGAGAGCAGGACCACCACGGCAATCATCAAAGACATCGCGGAGATGGCTTGGCCGGCCACAAAAATGAAACCGTAAATCGTGGAAGCCCAGTGCGGCGATAGCGACATCACCCAATCGATCGAGGCAAAGGTCATCGCGACCACGTATAAGATAATTCCAGGTCCAGCCAGCAGTTTGAAATGACGCCGTAATGCGCGATCCTCCCGATCAACATCCTGCCTTAGGGACCAGCGATTGAAGATCCAAATCAATGCGCACCAGATGGCAAAATAAATCACCGCTCGAATGAGAAACCCGGTGGAAGTCAAGTACCGCTGTTGAAAAGGAGAAAGCGGCTCTGCTTTGCGAAGTTCGGGATTCAACCAAGCCCGGTAGAGTGAATTCATCCCCAGCACAACCGGCACAAACATCACCATCACCAGCCAGATATTCTGCGCCGCTGCCTCCAGGGGACGCCGGATGATAATTCCCCAGGCGCCGCCGGTCAGGTGTTGCAGCATGAGCAGGCCGAGTGAGCCCAGCGTCAAGCCTAGCACCAGCAGGTAGCTGAACAAATACGACTGATAGAATTTGTCTGGCGAGGTAAACGCGCCGAATATCGCCACGAGCAGCGCCACTCCTCCGACCGTCCATCCGCCCGTCTGAACGCGGCTGACGCTGGAAGGCGCCCTGTAGTCTTGCGCGTTCATTTCGTGGCTCCTCCTGCCTTAAGTTTCTCCCGCAGCTCCGGCGGCAAATCCGCCACGCGGGCATTGCGGCTTAATTGCAAAGCGCGGAGGTAGGCAATAATGGCCCAGCGGTCGTGTGGCGGAATCTGCGCCGAATAGCCGTACATGGCGCCAAAACCGTTGGTCACGACATCGTAGATATAGCCATTTGGTTCTTGCCTGAGCCGTTCCTGGTGAAAGCTGGGCGGATGTTTCATGCCGCGCATGGCGATCATGCCCTGGCCATCCCCCTGCAAGCCGTGGCACGGCGAGCAGAAGATTTCAAAGCGTTGCTGGCCACGTTGCAACAAGTCCGGCGTGAGCGGCAGCGGAAACGCATTGGAATCCTTGGGCACCAGCAAGTTGTCGTTGGCAATCTCTCCTCGCGCAACCGTATTCTCGGGCAACGCCCTCTCCGACCGGCCGTCCGGGAAAAAGTTCGAGGGAGACAGCGGGTTTTGCCTCGGCTGATTGGCCATGTCCTGGCGGAGTGAGTAGCCACACCCCGCCAGCCCAATTGCACACAACGCGAATGCCAGCGCCACGGCGAACGAGGCTCTACTCTGCATTCGACACCTCGTGGACATGATGCGCCTGAACGCTCTGCAGAAACCTCGCCGTCTCCGCCAGGTGGAACTTCGCATCGCGCGACTCAATGCACAGGAAAAAGCGGTCCGTCGTTGCGCGGGAAAAGCGCTCCACGTTAAACACCGGATGATACGGCTGCGGCAACTTGTTCAGCGCCAACATGCCAATCACCGCAAAGAGCGCCGCCCCGAGAATCGTCAACTCAAATGTGACGGGAATGAAAGCGGGCCAACTGTTTAGCGGTCGGCCGCCAATGTTGAGCGGGTAGGTGATGGCCGAGCACCAGTATTGAAGCCCAAATCCCGAGAGGCCGCCGCCCAACCCGCCAATCAGAGTCAGCAGCGGCACGCTAGTCCGTGGAAAGCCGATGGCATGTGCCAACCCTTCCACAGGAAACGGGGTGTAGGCGCTGATGTGTTTGTACCCGGCTTCCCGCGCCTTGGTCGCCGCGTTCAAGATCTGTTCCGGCGTGAGGAATTCGCCCAGCAGGCCATAGATTGGGAAAGGATGTCCCTTCATGAGCGTTCCTCATCCGATTGCGACTGCTCGGCCACCAGTTCCCGCATCTCTGCAATCGAAATCGCCGGCAGGACGCGCACGAACAGAAAGATCAACATCACGAACAGCCCGATGGTGCCGAAAAACGTACTGTAGTCCCAGAACGTAGCGGAATACCGCCCCCATGCGGATGGCATGAAATCGCGCGTCAGCGAAATCACGACAATGACGAAGCGCTCCAACCACATGCCGACATTGACGACCAGCGACATCACGAAAAGAAGAGCAATGTTCCGGCGCACTTTCTCGAACCAGAGCAACTGAGGCGTAAGTATGTTGCACAAAATCAGGGCAAAGTAGAAATGCGCGTACGGCCCGTGGAGGCGTTGCTGGGCGAGGAACACATCGAACTTGTTACCACTGTAGAACGCCATAAAGAACTCGACAGCGTAGCCGTAGGCGACGATCAGCCCGGTGGCGAGCATGACTTTGGCCATATTGTCCAAGTGGCGCATGGTGATGAAATCTTCCAGGCCATAAACTTTGCGGAGAGGAATCGCCAGCGTCAGCACCATAGCGAATCCGGAATAAATGGCTCCGGCCACGAAGTAGGGCGGGAAAATGGTGGTGTGCCAGCCAGGAACAATCGCGATGGCGAAGTCGAAGCTCACCACCGTGTGCACGGAAAGCACCAAGGGCGTAGCCAGACCAGCTAGCAACAAATAGGCCGATTGGTAGCGGTGCCAATGATGCGCCGAACCGCGCCAGCCCATGGACAGGATGCCGTAGATAACCTGTTGGGTCCTGTTCTTCGCGCGGTCGCGCAAAGTCGCGAGATCGGGAAGCAAACCAACAAACCAGAAGAGCAGAGACACCGTGGCGTACGTTGAAACCGCGAAGACGTCCCAAATCAGCGGACTGCGGAACTGCGGCCAGATTCCCATGGTGCTCGGGTACGGCATCATGTAATACGCCATCCACGGGCGCCCTGTGTGGATGAGGGGAAAGATTCCGGCGCAGGCCACCGCAAAGAGAGTCATTGCTTCCGCAAAGCGGTTGATGGAAGTGCGCCACTTCTGATTCAACAGAAACAGAATCGCGGAGATAAGTGTGCCGGCGTGTCCGATACCGATCCACCACACAAAATTCACAATCGCGAAGCCCCAGCCAATGGGAATGTTGATGCCCCAGATCCCGACTCCTTTGATGATCAGCCAGGCCAGCGAGACGAACAGCAACATGACCACGCTGAAGCTCACCGCAAATCCCACGATCCATCCGGTGCTCGGAGGGCGGGTCAAAACAACCGCGGCGATTTTGTCTGTGACCGAGGCGTAGGTATGCCCGGGTCCCAGCACGGGGTCCAGCCGGCGCAGTTCGGGGAAGTCGCCGGGAGGCTGCGTGGTGCTCATGCCTTCTCCAAATCCGGATTCGGGTTGCGTACGGCAGCGAGATAAGTCGTGCGCGGCCGCGCGTTGATTTCGCTCAACACCGAATAATTTCTTTGTTGCGCTTTCAGCTTGCCCACTCGGCCATTCGGGTCATTGGCGTTTCCGAACACAATGGCTTCGGAGGGACAGGCCGATTCGCACGCGGTCACAATTTCTCCATCACGAATCGGGCGGTTCTGCTTTTCAGCTTCAATCCGCGCATTGTTGATCCGCTGCACGCAGTAAGTGCATTTTTCCATGACCCCGCGGCTGCGCACGGTCACTTCCGGATTGCGCAGCAATTTCAACTGCGGTGTCTCCCAGTCTTGGAAGCGCAGGAAGTTGAATCGCCGCACCTTGTACGGGCAGTTATTCGAGCAGTAACGAGTGCCGACGCAACGGTTATAAACCATGTCGTTCAAACCTTCCGCGCTGTGCACGGTGGCGCCGACAGGGCAAACCTGCTCGCAGGGCGCGTTTTCGCATTGCATGCACGGCACAGGCTGGAAGAAGGTCTGCGGATTATCGAGGGTAGCGTCGTAAGTGGAAGGATCATTGGTGGCCGATTGCGCGTGCGTATAGTAGCGGTCAATGCGGATCCAGTGCATTTCGCGGCCGCGCATGACTTGATCCTTGCCGACGACGGGAATGTTGTTTTCTGCCTGGCAGGCCACTACGCAGGCATTGCAACCGTTGCACTTGTTCAGGTCAATGGCCATGCCCCAGGCATAGCCAGGGTAAGCGAATTCCTTGTACAGAGAGTCGTCCTTCGCGGGAGCTTTCGAGCCTTCGTGTGCGAACGCCGGATTCTTCTGATATTCGGCGAGCGTTGCTGTGGAGAGGATTTGCCGGCCCTCCATGTGGAAGTGGTACTGTGTGCAGGCCAGGGGATATTCGTCGCCCGTGGGAGCGATTTTGCCGTCGCCGGCGGTCCACAAAGCGTTTGAAGTGCGTACGACATACGCGTTAAAGCCCTTGTTCGAACCGGTAAAGCCAGCGAGTGTCCGGCCGTAGCCGAGTGGCAGGACGACGGAGTTTTCCGCCTGGCCTGGTAAAGTCCACGTTGCCGCGGTTACTTTGCTGCCATTCAGCGCGATGTCCACAACCGTTGAGAGAACCTGGCCGTGCTCGCCGCCGCGGGAGGCAATCTTGTGGGCAAGATCCAGTTTCTGCGCAAGCTTGGGGCTCACCAGCAGAGCGTTGTCCCAAGTCAATTTCGTCACGGGCTTGGGTAATTCCTGCAACCAGCCGTTATTCGCAAAGCGGCCGTCGTGCACGTTGGGGTCGGGCCGGAAGATGAATTCGATTTGGTCCGCGGGCGCAGGCTTGAACACGGGGAGGCTGGTGGCGCTGAACTTCAGCTCCGGTGAAATAGCGGGGAATTTCGTGCCGCGGATGACCCCGTCATTCAACCATTTGCGCCAGCCAACATCGATGGCAGCGTCAAGATGAGTGGAAGCTTCGGTCCAGAAGGCGCGCACGGCATCGTAGGCGGGCATTCCGGGCTTGTCGCTGAAGGCGGCCAAGACGTCATGGGCCGAACGAGTGTAATAGAGCGGCGCGATCAGCGGCTGAATAATGGTCGCGGTGCCGTCGTAAGCGCGAGCATCGCTCCACGTTTCCAGGTAATGCGATTCGGAAACATGCCAGTGGCAATAGGAGGAAGTCTCGTCGAAGTACGGGCTAAGGTGAATAGCAGTGGAAACGCGCTTGAGCTTGGAAATGAAATCGAAATCGTGGGGCGCGTCGTAAACGGGGTTGCCACCGAGAATGAGCAGCAGATCGACTTTGCGTGCATCCATATCGGCGCAAAGCTCGCGCAGCGACTCGATGTTGCTTGTAGGCTCGGCTTCCACAGGTTCTGTGTAATACAGCGTCGTGCCGACATTGCCGAGAGCAGCATTGATGGCATGTGCGAGAGCATGAACCGCGGCGGGTTGGTATTCGCCGGCAACCACGAGAGACACGCCGCGTTCTTTCTGAAGGTCCTTGGCAACCGCATCCAGCCAAGTTGCCGCTTCACCAGAGAGAGGCATGGGGCTGCTGAGGCCCAGCTTCCCGGCCAGCGCGCGCGCAAATAGTTCGATCTCTCCGGCTTTCAGAGGCATGCGGTGATCCGCTGAAGAGCCTGTGACCGTGGGAGTGGGCTCGACAACATAGAGCCGGTTCATCCTGTCGTTGGGGCCGTCAAGATTCCGCCGGCGCGCGAATTGTTTTGCGTAGACGATGTGGCCCGGGCCGCAGCCAAGAAAATCGGCATCGAGAGAAAGGATGACGTTCGCTTTGGCGGGCACGTAGACCGTGTTCACGATGCGGCCAAAGGCCAACTTCGCACCTTCCCGCGCGCCTTCGCCCGCAGCGGGTTCCCATTGGTGCCACTTCGCCAGGGGATACTGCGCGAGAAGTTTCCGGAGTTGCCAGGCCAGGGTGGGTGAAGTGACCGTACCCGTCAGAATGCGAAAGCCCGCGCCATTCTGAGCTTTGACGGATGTCGCGAGGCCCTGGGCGGCATCCAGGAAGTCGGACCACGAGCGGATTTCGCCGTTTTCCGAGACTGTTTGCGCGCGATCGGGATCGTAGAGATTCAGGATCGAAGCCTGCACTAGGGCATCCGTGGAACCCAGGCTTGAGGGGTGATCAGGATTCCCTTCAATCTTGGTTGGCCGCCCTTCGTGGCTTTCCACAAGCACGCCAATAGCATCGGCGCCAAACGGCACGGCGGTGGCATAGAAGTTCGGCTTGCCCAGCACGATACCGTCCGGTTGCTTCACATACGGCACGATGTGCGTTTCATCGGGGCGCCCGCAGCCCGCGAGGCCCGCAAACGCCAGCGACGCTCCCATCAATTTCAGGAAATCGCGGCGGTCGACGGCGTCGTCCCACTCCGAAGCATGGCGTGGAAATTCGCGGTGCAGCAAATCCTGGAAATGCGGGTCATCGGCAAGTTCTTCCAGCGTGCGCCAATACTGTTTGCCGGATTTGTCTTTCAATTTTTCGCGGACTGCGGCGAGGTCGAATGTGTATTCGCGCAGGGTGCCGTCCTCGGCGTGGTCCTCGTGGCCGCGATCGAGACCGCGATCCGGGGCAGCCGCATTCTGCGGTGTGCCCTGCAGTACGCGCAATTCCTTGTCGTTTGCGTGCTCGCTCATGGCATCCATTAGCGGTGACAGGTCGAGCAACTGGCCAGCTCGGCTGTGGACCGAAGTTTGTACTCCGCCGCGAGTTTCTGTCCGATTTCTTCCTGATCCGCGGGCGCTTTCCAATCCATATTGAAAATCTGGTCCCTGGGACGAAGATTCGGCTGCGGATTGCGATGGCAATCCAGGCACCAGCTCATGTTGAGAGGAGAAGCCTGGAAGACAAGCGGCATCTGATTGATCGAACCATGACAGGAGGAGCATCCAATGCCTTTGTTGATGTGAATGCTGTGATTGAAGTAGACGTAGTCGGCCAGGCGATGGACCTTGACCCACTGGATTGACTGATCGGTGCGGTAGCTCTCTCGAACGGGTTCCAAATAACCGACATTGTTGAAAAGAACGGAATGGCAATTCATGCAGGTCTTGGTGGGAGGAATGCCGGCGTAAGCTGAAGTTTCCACGCTGGTATGACAGTAGCGGCAGTCGATCCCATCATCTCCCACATGGTGTTTGTGGCTAAATTGCACCGGCTGGTCGCGTGTCACCCGCTGATTCGTCAGATAAGGCGACCTTGCCACAACCAGTACCCCGGCCAAGGCGAGCGCAGTAAGAAAGACCACTCCGAACAAACTGAGCCGCGAGATAAAATTAAAACTGCGGTGAAAGATCTGTGCCATGTCAGCGTTGCGCCTGGGTAGAGGGATTCTCCGGAAGGGTTATGACTCTCGGGGGAATCTTCCACTCTTATGCCGAACAGCGCAGGTCCGGGCCGGAACGACCCGATAGTTTCCAACAAAACCTTCCGGAATGCAACCCGAAAGCCGGAAGGCCTCCGGACGAACTGCAGATTCGCAGTTGCAAAAGACTTGGATGGTTCAAAAATTTCAAAATTAAAGCAAAGTTATCAGACGTTAAGTAATTTGACTGGAACCAGCGCTGCGCATGTTTCGCGGGGATTTTTCTGCCAGAACAGTGAGAAATTTGCCTTCATTCACTTCATAAGTGACGCTTATGCGCAGCCCCAATGCATTCGACTCTTGTTGATGGGCTGCAGCATGCTATTCTTGAGTTCTCTTACGCCGCTTCCGCGGCGGAAAGCAACGGCTCCGGCTCTTCCCGGGCAGCCGATAAACGCCGCTGGGGCGTGGTCCAACCGGTAGGACACCTCACTGTTAATGAGGATGGTGAAGGTTCGAATCCTTCCGCCCCAGCCAATTCTCTCGTCGTAAAGGATCCCTTCTTGGGGCTCGCCCGCGAGGTGAGTTTCAGTCCTTCTGCGTCGGAAGGCCCGCTGCCAGCCAACCTTTCCATCCGCCGTCCATTGATTCCACGTTGGTATAGCCCATTTTTTGCAGATTTTCGGCGCTCAGTGCGGAACGGTATCCGCCACCACAGTAGAGGATGAGTTTCGCGCTGGTGTCGGGCAGGCGCTGCTCGATATCGCGTTCGATGATGCCCTTTCCCAGGTGCACGGCGCCCGGCAAGTGCCCGGCGGCCCATTCACTTTCCTCGCGCACGTCCACCAGAATGAACTTTTCGCCGCCGTCCATGCGGCGTTTGACGCCGGCCACGTTCGTTTCCTTCACGTGCTTTTTTGCCTCATTGACCAGTGCCAGAAATTTCGGTGCATGCGCCATGGCATCCTCCTCAGTTTTCGATGGGCCTCGGAAGCGTACCACGCCCTACGGCCAACAAAAAAGAAGGCGCCCCAAACTGGTTGGAGCGCCCGTAGGTCATTTTGTTGTGGTGCTTCTCCGGCAGGCATCCTACTGGTCGCTCTTCTTGCCGAACGAGCGCACCAGATTCACCAGATTCCAGCGAATCGTTTCTTTGGTGCGGTCGCCTTCGCCGCCCACCATTTTCCCACGGCCGTTGGTGATGATATAGAACAGCTCACCGTCGGTGAATTTCGCGATGGTGCTGGGATCGTGCCAATCGTTCAATTTCAGACTCATCGATCCGGCCAAATCACCTTTGCCGTCGCCGTCTTTACCGTGGCACATCGCGCAGTGATAGCCATAGAGCTTCTTGGCTTCCGCGAGGCCTTCGGGTGTAGGTTTCACGGGATTCTTCTTCGCTGCGTCATCCGCGGAGATGGGTGGTGGGGCCGCTTCGGGTGCTTGCGTGGTGTCTTTCTGTTGCGCGAATCCGACGCCCAAGCCAAGAAGCAGAGCAGTACCGAACAAAATCGTATTTCGCCGCATATAGACCCCCTGATTGGAAGGAAGTGCCGAGGGAGCAAGTTCGACACCGTCTGGGGCGATTCTACAACCGCGCCGCGCACAAAGAAAGGACCACGAAGAAATGTGACGGCAACGCCACTCTGAATTGGAAGGCAATTTCTATGAACTGTCTTGCCGAGGTCAGGGCTTCGCTTTTGCAAGCGGGCTATTGGCAGCGGGCATCTTGCAACTCTGGACAGGCTCATTGCCACGGTGTCCCGTGGTGAAGGGGCTCGTTTCGCGAACGCGAGTGCGCAAGCCATCGATCTCCGCCGGGATATTTTCTTGCGAGGCTCCGTGGTTCACGTAAATCAGGAGTGCTGCTTCTCCGGGGGAGTCCACGCTGGAAGTGATGCCGACACCAAGGATTCCTGGCTGCTTCAGCAGGTCGGCAACGTGGGCGGTGTGCACCGTCTTGGCGCGCAGGTATTCGCCCGGCTGCAAGGGGTAAACGATTTGCGGACGGACCGCTGCACTCAGCAGGTCCGCGGTTTCTTCCGTGCTCAGGAGCCCCTGATGCGCCCACTCATTACCTGCGATGAGCCGCGTGCGCACACCATCGAGTGTTCGGGGAATACCGGCAAGAGATTCGCCGCTGACCACAAAGAGGAGGATAGCGGCATTGCCGGGCTGATCGTAGCTTTCTCCCACAGCGATGGCTTTGATTGCAGGGATGGTAAGGAGTTGCGGAGCGTGCAGGTCGCGCGCCATGCTCGCTTGCTGGATGGATTCGGAGGCGGCCCTCGCCTGCGGGAGAATAGTAATTGCCTTCAGCGCCGGCACGGTGCAGCCGATCACCTGGTGGGTGGGGTTCGTCGTGCTATTGCCGACGAAGACTGGCGTAGCGTTACCCGCGCCCACAAAGTAAGGGAGTACATCGGTGATGGGATTGCCAACGGTGTCTGTATCCGACCCGGCAAAGAGAAGTGCCACCGACTCAGCCGTATCTTGCGTGACGATGAGGGAACCAGAGTCCCCGGAATCACTGAAATTCCCGCCGGAAACGGAAACCAAGTCGGTATAGCTGACGTTGAATGCTGGATTCGCGTCGCCGCAATGAGCGTAATAGCTGACGGTGGAGGCCACGTTGGTGCCAAGGATCGTCGAGCAGGTCAAACCAGTGGTTCTACCGCTCTTGGCGACCGCGCCGTTGTGCGGGGTAGCGAGTGCCTGGGCCGGAGTAAGGCCAGCGCCCGCAGCGGGTGCGCCAGGATTGGGAACGCCATTGGTGAGCGTGCTGCCGAGGAGCAAGATGTTACCGCTGGTGTCCACGGCGCCGCTGACTATTTGCGCGATGGCGGCATCGATCTTGGGGATTGGGCCGGTCTGCAGATTGAAGAAATCCGAGAGGTTTGCGACCGTACGCGTCGAAGCACTCGCACAGTTGACTTCAATCAATCCGGGCTGCGTGATGGCATCGCCTGTGTTTCCGGTGGCTGCGTGACCGTTGTCGCTCAAAGCCATGACGTGGTTGTTGCTCAGGATGTAGTACGTGCCATTCCTGACCACCAGGGAACCCAACGTGCCAGAGCAGCAAGCATTTCCGCTGGTGTCGTTGGTATTGCCACCAGACGTGCCCAAGGTGATCGCGCCGGTCTGCGTTTGCTGCTGTTGAGTCGTCAGGGTGACTATGGCAGTGCCTGTGAATGCCGAATTGGCCTGTGAAATCGCGGTAATCGTTACGGTGATCGGAGCGTTGGTGGCAGGAACCATACTGGAAGAAATGGATTGTGGCGCGGTGTAAAGCCCTGCAGTGGAAATGACTCCAGTGGTGGCATTTCCACCGGTGACGCCGTTGACCTGCCAGGTCACGTTCGAATTGGCAGGGTTTCCCTGAACAGTGGCGCTAAACGTTTTCGTCGTAAAGGGGTCCAGAGTGGCAGATCCGGGTGAGACCGTTACGCCGGAGACTTGGCCGCCACCGCCGCCGCCCCCACTGCTCTTAATGTCCGATAAGCCGCTGCAGCCGGAAAAACACACGGCGAGCAAGGAAATGAACAGGATTTCGCAAAGTCGGCGCATAGACTCTCCCCAATTCACCACGCAGGGCCAGCGTAGCATGCGCGATTCTACGGCCGGGCGGAGCGCTTCAAGCTACGTGCCGTATGGAGTTCCTGTCCCTGGGGACAGGTCTAAGGTCGAGCTATGACAGGGAAGATCGCGGGTGACACGGGTGAAGCAGTTTTTTTTTATGCGAGGGCGGCGCGGGATCAGTTTGTGGGGCTGATGCTGCGTTTCATTCCAGGTCGCGCCAATTGAGCCCGACGCCGATTTCCACGACCAGGGGCACGGCAAGTTTGTGCACGCCTTCCATCTCTTCCTTGACGAGGGCTTCCAAGGCTTCATGCTCTTTTGCCGGGGCTTCGAATAGCAGTTCGTCGTGCACTTGAAGGATCATGCGCGCGCTGAGTTTTTGTTTGCGGAGCCGCTCATCGATGGCGATCATGGCCAGCTTGATCAAGTCCGCCGCGGTGCCTTGCAGCGGCGAATTCAGCGCGGTGCGCTCCGCGAAATTGCGCAACTGCATTTGGGGCGCGTTGATTTCGGGGATAGGGCGGATTCTGCCGAAAAGGGTTTTGGCCACGCTGGTCTTGCGCGTTTCGACGAGGACATTATCGAGGTACTGCTTGACGCCGCGATAGCGCGTGAAATAGGCGTTGATGAACTGCGCCGCTTCCTTTTGCTCGATGCCCAATTGCTGCGCCAGGCCGAACGCCGAAAGCCCGTAAATGATGCCGAAGTTGATGGCTTTTGCGGCGCGGCGGTGCTCCGCGGTCTGCGCCAGCGGGCCGACGCCGAACACTTCCTCCGCTGTCCGGGCGTGGATGTCCTCGCCGTGGCGAAACGCCTGCAACAACACGGGATCCTGCGAAAAGTGCGCCATGATGCGCAGTTCGATCTGAGAATAGTCCGCGGAGAGCAGGATCTTGCCTTTTTCCGCCACGAACGCCGCGCGGATTTCGCGCCCCAGTTCGCTGCGCACCGGAATGTTTTGCAGATTGGGATCACTGGAACTGAGCCGGCCGGTCGCGGTGCCTGTCTGCGAAAAGCTGGTGTGCAGGCGGCCCGTCACCGGATGAATCAGCTTTGGGAGAGCATCCACATAGGTGGATTTCAGTTTGGCGATCTCGCGATATTCGATCACCTTTCCCGGCAGCGCGTGCTGGTCAGCCATTTCTTCCAGGATGTCTGCTGCGGTGGAGCGCACTTTGCCTTTTCCGCGGCGCGATGGCGGATGCAGATTCAACTTGTCGAAAAGAATCTCCGCGAGCTGCGTGGGTGAATTCACATTAAATTCGCTGCCCGAGAGTTCCCAAATCTCTTTTTCCAGCCGGCGGACTTCCTTTTCCATGGACTTGGACATCGTTTCCAGCGCTTTGGGATCGACGCGAATGCCGATGCGTTCCATCTCCGCCAGCACCGGTGCCAGCGGCAGGTCGATCTTTTCGTAGACTTCGGTGAGTTGCTGCGCTTCCACCTGTTCCCGCAAAACAGGCGCAATGCGGTGCAGAAAATCGGCGCGTTCACCCGCGCCACCGCCGATAGGCAAATTGAATTGGCGGAAGACGACTTCGGCAAAATCGTGCCTTGCGGTGGTCGGCCTTAATAGATACGAATAGATTTGCGTTGCGTGCACGAGATTCTCGGTTTTGGCCGTCAGCAGTTGAAAGAGCTTCGGATCATGCACGATTTTGGGGCGTTTGGCGTCGCGCAGAATGGATTCCAGCGCTTTGAGCGCCTCGCCTTTTTCGTCCAGCCATACGGCGCGCCCTTCCCCTGCCTTCGAGGAAACTTCAATTCCACTGATGCGCGTCCCAAATCCTTCCGCTTCGCGCTCGCCGGTTTCCAGGTTCAGCCAAACCGCCAGGGAACGATTCGGCGGAAGTTTTTTCAAGTACTCGCGAAACTCGTCCACACCCGCGAATTGCAGATAGTCTTTTGCCGGCTCGCCGCCGGCGCCTTCCTGCGCGTCCGGCGCCAGCACAGCTTCGCTAGTCGTTTCGGTTGCACCGCTGGCCAGCAAATCCTTCAAAAGCGAGTTGAATCCGAGTTCGCGATATAAGACAGCCAGCGCGGAGGCATCCGGTTCACGCACCTGCAATTTGCCAAGGTCGAGCTCGAGCGGCGCGCTGGTCTCAATCGCCGCCAGTTGCTTGCTCATCATTACTTGCTCTCTCTGTTGCTGGAGGGCTTCGCGATACCGCTTGTTCGTCACTTCGCCGGCATGATCGAGCGCGCTTTCCACGCTGCCATATTTCTGAATCAGCTCCGTGGCGCCTTTTTCGCCGATTCCCTTGGCACCGGGAATGTTGTCCACGGTGTCGCCGAGCAATGCCATCAAGTCGATGACTTTCCCTGGTGGCACACCCAGGATTTCCTCGACCTTCTGCTCATCAACGATGCTGTCGGCCTTTGCACCGCCCGAGCCTGTGCGCAGGATTCGCACCCCAGGACTCACAAGCTGCATCATGTCCTTGTCATTGGAGATCACCAGCACTTGCAGCTTCTTCTCCACGCCTTTTTTCGCCATGGTGCCGATTACGTCGTCGGCTTCGTAGCCATCCAGTTCCAGGATCGGCAGGCGCATCGCTTCGCAGAGCCGCCGCACATACGGCAGTTGCACTTTCATTTCGTCCGGCATAGGCGGGCGCTGCGCCTTGTAGGATTCAAAGAGTTTGTCGCGAAAGGTCGGCTTGCTGGTGTCGAACACGATTCCCAGATATTCGGGCTGGTAGTCCTTGATCAGGCGCCGCAGAATATTCGCGAAAAGAAACGGCACTTTGGTGGGGATGCCGCTGGGCGCATTCATGCGCACCATGGGGGCGTAGAAGGCCCGGTAGATGTGCGCCATGGCATCCACGAGGAAGAGTTTTTTCGAGGTATCGTCTTTCGGCGGCATCGCGCGAGTATAACAGGAGTAGTTTTGCCGTGGGGCTGCCCAAATCTCTATCTGCAATTGGCAGAGGCCGGGCGTTACCCGATATTCTTTAACTAACAATTCCCAGCGATTTACCAACTTCCGCCAGGATATCCGCCGCCTTCAACAAATGCTCGCGCTTGTGCGCGGCGCTGACAATGGCGCGCAACCGCGCCTTGCCCTCCGCGACGGTTGGATAGCCCACCGCCGGCGCGAAGACGCCCGCATCGAATAACTTGCGCGAAAATTCAAACGCTTTCGCCGCTTCTCCGACACGAATCGGGATAATCGGAGTCTCGCTGGTCTTGAACTGAAAACCGCGCTTCTTCAATTCACGCTTGAAGAATTTCGTGTTGGCCCAGAGTTTTTTCACCAGCTTTTCACCTTCCGGTGAATCCAGCAGTGTAAACGCAGCCTGGCATGCGGCTGCGGTAGCCGGCGGGTGCGAGGTGGAAAACAAGAACGGCCGTGCGCGCAAATACAGAAAATCGATCAGATCGCGCGACCCGCAGACATATCCGCCCATGGAGCCGATGGCCTTGCTGAGCGTGCCCACCTGAATGTGCACGCGCCCGTGGCAATTGTGATGATCCACCGTGCCGCGCCCGGCGCGCCCCAACACACCGCTGGCATGGGCGTCGTCCACCATCATGATGCAGCCGTATTTTTCCGCCAGGCCGCAAAGCTGCGGCAGCGGCGCGATATCTCCATCCATGGAAAACACGCCATCGGTGATGATCAGCTTGTGGCCGTTCCAGCCCGCGGTCTCTTTCAGGATGCGCTCGCAATCCTCGATGTTTTTGTGCTGGAACACCTTGATGGTGGCTTTCGAGAGGCGCGCTCCATCGATGATGGACGCGTGATTCAGCTCATCCGAAACGATCAGGTCCTCTTTTCCCAGGACAGCCGAAACGGTTCCCGCGTTGGCCGTGAACCCCGACTGGAACACCACGCAAGCTTCCACCTGCTTGAATTTGGCGATCTGCTCTTCCAAATCCATGTGCAGCTTCATGGTGCCAGCGATGGTGCGCACTGCCCCCGCACCGACGCCGAGCTTCTTCACCGCTGCCACAGAGGCTTTCCGCAATGCCTTGTTGGACGTGAGCCCGAGATAATTGTTCGACGCCAGGTTAATCACCTCGCGTCCATCGAAGATGCACAGCGGCTTCTGCTCGCCTTCCAAAACGCGCAATTTCGGCGCGACGCCTCTGGCGCGTAAATCCCGCAGCGTTTCACTGACGTACTGTAGCGGATTGCTATGCGTTGCCTGCGACCCCAAATCACTCATGGTGTTGCTCCCTGATTCGCATGACCCGCAAAGATCGCTCTGCTGTTCCGCGGTTCACACTTGATCATTTGCCGCTTGCCGCGAGTTCCGCCTGGCTTCGATACTTCACCGTTATCCGGGCAGCCCATTCGGATACATCAGAATCTTTCCGGCCAAGCCGCTTTGCAATTTTGCGAAGGCTTCCTCGAATTTTTCCAGCGCCACGCGCTCTCCAAAAAGCGGATCCAGATTCACGCGCCCCGCCTTCAACAATGCGGTCATTTGTACCCAAGTCTGGTACATCCGGCGGCCATAAATGCCCTGCACGGTCGAGCCCTTGAAAATCACATCATTGACCAGGTCCAGCGGCACATTCTCCGTCGGAATTCCCAGCAAAGACGCGCGCCCCCCTGCGCGCAAGGCTTTGAACCCCTGTTGGATCGCCGTGGCGTTTCCGCTCATTTCGAGCAGCACATCCACGCCGGTGCCGCCCGTAGCATCCAGGATTTTCTTTACCGCGTCTCCCTCCGCGGGATTCAGGACCACGTCGGCGCCCATCTGCCTTGCCATGGCACGGCGGTGATCATTCGTCTCCGTCGCAAACACCATGGAACTGCCGCAGGCCTTGGCCACGGCAATGGACATCAGCCCGATGGGACCACAACCTGTCACCAGGGCCGTCTGCCCGGCAATTGCTCCTGCAAGTACAGTGTGCACGGCGTTGCCCAGCGGATCGAGGATGGCTCCGTAGTGCTCGGGGATGGCGGGATCGAGTTTCCAGATGTTGGTGCCGGGAATTTTCACGAACTCAGCGAACGCGCCGTCCTGGTCAATTCCAATCACGCGAACGTTCTGGCAGATGTGCGCTTCGCCCAGGCGGCACTGGTGGCAATGGCCGCAGTTCACGTGCATCTCCGCGCTGACAAAGTCGCCCGGCTTCACGGCCGTGACTTCTTCTCCGGCACGCTCCACAACGCCGCAAAACTCGTGACCCAAAGTGACCGGGGGCTTGATGCGGCCCTGAGACCAACGATCCCACCCGTAGATGTGCAGGTCCGTGCCGCAGATCGAGGTGGCCTTGACGCGAACCAACACGTCCGTGGGGCCAATCGAGGGCACCGGCACGCCTTGCATTTGCAGCCCTCTCCCCGCTTGCGTCCTGCGCAGCGCTTTCATCGTGGCAGACATTCGGGCAGGCTCCTCAATCGGGCAGGACCACTTCTATATTCCTAGCGCAAGTTTAAATGCTAACACACGACAGGCTGACATTACTTGGGCAGGCGGCTTGTCTTCTGAGCCCTAGACGGCGACGCCCGGTCATCCTCTCATGCTTTTCTCGGCCCTGGCCTGTTTGCTCTTCAGCCACAGAAGTACCCCGCTCCTATTGCTATCCTGCGCGACACAACGGAACCTGAGAGTATCCCGGCAACTCCAGGTTCCCATGGGGGAAGTTGCCTCATATAGGTGTGACTATGGCGACAATCGATCGTCAAGAACTCGACCGCCTCGAGCGGCGCGGCCTGCAGCTTACGATCCTCTCCGCTGTGTTTGTTCTCGTGCTCGCCAGCGGCCTGGCTATTTTCATGTACCCCCTGGTGTTCGTGCATCCGGAAGGCAACAAGTGGACGATGCGCGTGGCCTTCTTCGGCTTCTGCGCGCTGACGCTGCTGTTTGTCGGATATCTTTTCGATCGCCAGCGCACATTCCACAAACTGAAGCAGCATTTGCTTGGCGAGCTGGAGCGCAACGTCGAACTGCAAGTTCAGGCGAGCACCGATTTGCTTCATTCCATGCCGGACCAGAACTACTTCTGGGACCGCTTGACGATGGAATTCCGCCGCGCCATGACCATGCAGAAGAATCTCTCGCTGGTGCTGGTGAAGGCCAAGCCGGGCGCGCGCTCTTCCTTGAACGATCAGAAAGCGGCGCTCAGCGACGCGGCGAAAGCCATGTCCAAGCGGTTGCGCCCCACGGATTCCATCTACCATCTCGCCGAGGATTTTTTTGGTATCGTGCTGCCCGAAACCGACACGCTGAATGCCAAGCGAGTTGCCCTGAGGCTGCAGGAAGAGTTGCAAGCGGCACGAGCGAAATATGGATTCACGTTCGACCTGTCCGCGCACAACTATCCGGGCGATGTGCAGAGTTCGCATGAACTCGAGGACATTGTGAAATCCATGCTTCCGGAAAATCAGGATTGGGAAGTTCCCGCGGAAACACCGGTAAAACAGGGAACATGAGAGTGCGGCACCGGGATCGTGACTAACGCAGCGCCTGCTGCAGATCCTGGATGAGGTCCGCGGCGTCTTCAAGGCCGACCGAGACGCGCACCGTGCCTGGCTTAACTCCGGAAACGCGCAATTCCGCTTCGCTCATGTGGTAATGCGAACTGTAGATCGGAAGCGATACGAGCGACTCCGTACCCCCCAGGCTTACCGCCAGCAGGAATAGTTTCACCCGATCGCAGAACCTTCGCGCCGCCGGCAGCCCACCCTTCAGGTCAAAAGCCAGCATCGAGCCAAATCCCTTCATTTGCTTTTTGGCGAGGGCGTGGCTGGGGTGCGATTTCAGGCCCGGATAATGCACTCGCTCCACTTTCGGATGCTTCTCCAGGAATTTCGCGACGCGCATGGCGTTCTCACACTGGCGTTCGACGCGCACGCCGAGAGTCTTCATACCCCGGATGAGCAAGAACGCCACCTCTGGATCCATGCAACCCCCAAGATAGATCACCATTTGGCGGACTGGATCGATGAACCTGTGACTTCCCGAAGCCACCCCGCCGAGAAGATCGGAATGTCCGGAAAGAGCTTTCGTGACGCTGTGCACGACGATATCGAATCCCAGGGCGATGGGTTTCTGGAGAAGGGGAGTGGCAAAAGTGCCGTCAATGATGGTTACGAGCTCGTGCTTCTTTGCAAAGGCGATGGCTTTGTGAAGATCAACGATTTGCAGCGTGGGGTTTGTGGGCGTCTCGATGTAGAGGCATTTGCTTTTTGGAGTAATCAGGGACTCGATGCCTTCCAGGGAAGTTTCCGCGCGACGCACGGTAATGCCCATGCGGGGAAAGACGTCGCGCATCAGCCGGTACGTGCCGCCATAGAGCTGTGCCGTGGAAATAAGTTCATCCCCATTCTGCAGCACACTGAGGAGCGAGTGAGAGATCGCGGCCATGCCGGAGGCGGTGACGATGGCGGCTTCGGCGCCTTCGAGAGCGGCGATCTTGCGTTCCGCGATAGCCAGCGTGGGATTGGCGTAACGCGTGTAGATATAGGCTTTGCTCTTGCCTTCCGCCCAGCGTTTCATCTCTTCGCTGGAGGAAAACGTGAAGGTAGAGGAGCGCACGATTTCGGCACTGACCGGAGCGTCCACGCCGTGGCGCAGAGGTTCACCCGCATGAATGGCGCAGGTCGAGGATTGGAAGGGGGCAGGCTTGTGTTTCTTCATGACGCCGATTATTGGCCTGCATGGTGCAACACGGCAACCACCAAATTGGCGCAGAATAGTTGCTTCGTTGTCCGACGCGAGCCGATTTGTGAGAATGTGGAACGAGGGTGAGGCGGGAAATGAATTGGGCGAGCATGAATGGGGAGCAAGCCTTGCAATGGGCGATCTGGTTTTGGATGGTGTTTATGGCCGTCTGGCTGGTGATGGGGTTCCGCATCAAAAGGGCAAAGCAGCGTGAAACTTATCGGGAGAGAATGCAACATTTGATACCAGTGTTCATTGGATTCTGGCTGCTGTTTGGTGGGAATTGGAAGGGCATGAACATGCGGCTCGTGCCAGATACTCCTTCGGTGTGGTGGTTTGGCTTGGTGCTGACGGCGGCGGGCGTGGGGATCAGCATCTGGGCGCGCGTGAGCCTGGGAGCAAATTGGAGCGGTGTGGTGACGCTGAAGGATAAACACGAACTGATAAGCAAGGGCCTCTATCGTTGGATACGCCACCCGATTTATACAGGAATCCTGCTGGCCATGATAGGGACGGCAGTGATCAGAGGGCAATTGCGCTGCTGGGTGGGATTCCTGATTGTTCTGGCGGCGTTTTATTTCAAGGCCAGGCGCGAGGAAGGTTTCTTGCGTCAGGAGTTCGGTGACGGATTTGAGGAGCACGCCAAGCGCACTGGTATGTTTCTACCCAAGTTCATCTGAGAATCGGCTAATGCGAGGATCTCCACTCGGCCGGCCCTGAAACAAAAGAGCCCGGCGATGAAACACCGGGCTCTCCGATAAACGCCGATTGCTCTGGAAAACTCAGGCTTCTTCTTCGACGAGGGCTTCGCCGTGGGCCACTTTGTGAGCGGCGATAACCTTATCCGCCAACTCGCCGGGCACGTAATCGTAATGTGAAAACTCCATGGAGTAGGATCCGCGTCCCTGGGTCATGGACGTAAGGCCCGTCGCGTAAGAAAGCATTTCCGCGAAAGGCACCATGGCTTTGACGATCACGTTATGGCCGCGCGATTCGCTGCCTTCGATGCGGCCGCGGCGCGAACTGAGATCGCCCATCAGATCGCCGGAATACTGATCCGGCGCGTAGACTTCAACATGCATGATGGGCTCGAGGAGAGAGGGCCGAGCCTGCTTCATAGCTTCCTTGAACGCGAGCGAGCCGGCGATTCTGAAAGCCATGTCCGAGGAATCGACGTCGTGGTATTTGCCGTCGTAAAGCGTGGCGCGGAAGTCGGTCACGGGGAAGCCAGCCAGATAACCGCGGGCTGCAGCTTCGCGGATGCCGCGTTCGACGGAAGGAATCCAGTTGTTGGGAATCGCGCCTCCGAAAACATCGTCAACGAATTCGATGCCCTTATTGCGTTCAGTGGGCTCGAACTTGACGCGGCATACGCCGAACTGGCCGTGCCCGCCGGATTGTTTCTTGTGCTTGCCCTCGGCATCGGCCTTGCCGCGGATGGTTTCGCGGTAAGGAACTTTGGGCGGCTTGAGCGTGAGATTGACGTTGTAGCGCTTCTGCAGCTTGGCCACAATCACTTCGACGTGCTGCTGGCCGTTGCCCGCAAGGAGAAATTCCTTGGTCTGCGGATCGCGGGAAAAACGGAGCGCGGCATCCTCTTCCATGATTTTGTGAATGGCCACGCCGATTTTGTCTTCATCGGCGCGGGACTTCGGCTCGACCGCGAAGGTAATCGAAGGTTCCGGCAACTGCGCGGGCTGGTAGTAAATGGGCGCGTTCTTATCGCCAAGAGTGTCGCCGGTGATGGTTTCTTTCAGCTTGGCGATGGCGCCGATATCGCCGGAATGAAGTTCCTGAATTTCGGTGAGCTGTTTCCCCTGAACGTATATGGTGTGCTGGAAGCGCTCGGGAACATTGCGATTGAAGTTCTGGAGCGTGGCGTCGTTCTTGAGGACGCCGCTCTTCACCTTGAAATAGTTGATGCGGCCGGCGAAGGGATCGGCAAGAGTCTTGAACACAAACACGGAGAGCGGCTGCGAGTCGTCGTACTTGCGTTCGACGCGTTCGCCCTTGCCACCCGGTTCCGTGAAGCCGACTTGCGCGTGCTCGTCGGGATGCGGGAAAACGTCGGCAAGGAAGGTGAGCAGACTGGAATTGCCGATGTTCCGCGTGGACGAGATCATCAGTACAGGCACGATTTTTTCCGCGACGATGGCCTTGCGGACTGCGGGGATCAGGTCCTGAACGGGGATGGTGCCCTCGCGAAAGAACTCCTCCATCATTTCGTCGTCGCCTTCGGCAATCATTTCGACGAGCTTTTCGTGGGCTTCCTTGGCTTCATCGAGGAGCGCGTCGGGAATATTTTCGATGCTGGCCTTGCCGTCACCATCGGGTGTGAAGACGTGGGCCTTCATGGCCACCAGATCAATCACGCCGCGAAAACCTTTTTCAGAGCCGATGGGCATCTGCAGAGCGACAACCGTGCGGCCGAACAGCTCCACGAGGGATTCCATGCAGCGCTCGAAGCTGGAAAGCTCGCGATCCATCCAGGTGAGAACGAAAGCGCGGGGAATATCATACTCGGCGCAGTAATCCCAGACTTTTTCGGTGGTGACTTGAGCGCCGACGTGCGCGTCCACGGTGATGAGGGCGGCATCAGCGGCGATGAGGGCTGCCTTGGTTTCCGTGATGAAGGTGGAATAGCCGGGGAGATCGATGAAATTGAGCTTGACGGTATTGCCCGCGCAAAGAGTGCAGGCCCATTCGGCGTACGCCAGACCCGGTTGGATGGAGATTTTACGGGCAATTTCTTCTTCGTCCCAGTCCGTGGTGGTGGTACCTTCCGCAACTTTGCCAAAGCGCTGGGTCGCTCCGGCGGTAAAGAGCAACGACGACACCAGTTGCGTCTTGCCGGTGCCGCCGTGGCCTACAATGCCAACATTTCTGATGTCCTTGGTAGGATAAATTTTCATGACAGTCCTCCGCGTAGGTGTGGCCAACTGAGGTCACCGGGCGACGGTCCGCCGACAATACAGCAGGCGCGGGCCTGCGCCTGGCGAAGTTGTTGGTTTGAAGGAGAGCGAGGCCCAACCTGGGTCCCGGTAAGCGGGGCGAAGGAGAAACAGTGAATCCCTGGTCCGCTCTTCTTAACGGGGAAATGCTAGCACAGGGAATGGGCAGGGGCAACGGAACGGGGGTGGGACGTGCGTCAGTTCCCGATAAGCCAATTTACGTGGGCTTGGGATTTGAAAAGCGAAAACCTAAAGAGTGCGTCACCGGATTCAAAAGCCTGTCCTACCCGCGACAAAGGGGGCCCTGGCTGTCATCTAACTCAAAAATTTGGAGTTTCTGTAATCTTAATGAGTTTGTGAATGCCCTCTGCGGTTAGCTCTGGGTCCATAGCGAGCAGCAAAACGTCCTGAATCTCAATTGTTCGGTCCTCGGGGTACCGACTGTAGAAATCTGTGACCACTTCTTCATAAGACTCAATGCTTCGATTTGATGGTTTGTACCGTGCACCGCAACGCATATACATCTCGTCGGCAACCTCTGGAGTGAAGCCGCTCACGCCCCGAAGAGTTCCGACCGCTAGCTTTGCGTCGCCGCAGCCCGCCATCACGCCGTCCCAATGGCCTCGAAGATTTCCCAAGACAAAAGCCGTGCGCGAGGTCTTGTCCCACTGCAGCCACATCTCGGCACTAAAAGGAGGCGCAACCTCGGTCCTTGCGGGGTTCCCCGAAGAGGCATGTTCCGATTGCTGGCGTCGCGAACAGCCAGAACTCCAGAGGGTCGTGCTCAGAGCTGCAAAAAGGAGCCAATGTGGGAGTGAAATTGGTCTCGCGATGTGGATGTTACGGGTGGCTCGGTTCTGGGAAGAAAGGAACATTTGTTTTCCCTCTAGACCAATAGCGTCGCGGATAGAGCAATATTGCGAACAAGGTCGGTTCGTTCCGGCATGAGCTGAGGGTACCACTGTCATAGATCATCGTGGAGTCATAACAGAGTCGGCGGTAAGTGTCGCGTGCGCAGATTGTGAGCGTATTAGCGAGTTGGACCGAGGGGACAGTCTTGGCATTGTTAAGTATAGATTCGATGTTCAGAGACATCCCATTAGTTCCCCCGCATAACTTCCGCGTACCACGTCTCTCACGACCGACAGTCCGAACCTGATCCTCAAGTCCTTCCCAACTTCAGGATTCGGGCTCAGGTTCGAAGAGTGCTTTGAGGGTTAGCTTGGAGGATTTGGGCACGTCGAGGGTGCGGGAGTAATCGGGTTTGCCGGGAGATTTCATCAGGACGATGTGCGTCCCGGCGGAAAGTTTCAGGGTTGCGGGGGTGTTGCCGACGAATTTGCTGTCCACGAAGATTTCGGCGGCATCGGGATAGGAGGTAATCGTGAGTTGGCCAAAACCGTCGGGGGAAACGGTGGCAGGCGGAACGGAGACCGCGGACTCCGAGACCAACGCGGCGTCAGGGGAAGATGCGTTCGTGCCTGCCGGAGAATCGGATGGGTGGCTGGAGGAATCCGCCGTAGTGACAACGGGGGCGGCAAGAGCGGGATAGAAACGCCGCAGAACGGCAAGGAGGTCCGCGGAGCTGAGAGCGAAACCAATGCCAGTAACATTCTTCTTGATGAGCTTCAGGGTGTTGAGGCCGATAACTTCGCCGCGGGAATTCAGGAGCGGGCCACCGGAATTGCCCGGGTTAATGGGAGCGTCGGTCTGGATCCAGGTGCCCGGCCCGGCAGAGGCAAATTTGCCCACGGCGCTGACGATTCCTTTGGTGACACTGAACAGCATGGCGTCGCCGGGGCTGCCAATGGCGAGCACGGAATCCCCCTGGCGAACGGTGGATAGATCAGCGAGGGAAAGATGGGGAAAGACGAAGTCTGGAGAAGGTGGTGCGACCTTGACGAGAGCGATGTCGAGGTCGGCATCAATGTATACGACCTTGCTTTGCAACTGAACACCGCTGGGGAGCAGAGCGAGGAGTGAGCCGCCACCCCTGGCGACATGGGCGTTCGTGGCCACGATGCCGGTTTCCGTGACGAAGAAACCCGAACCAAGGCTATCCAAGGTCTTCAGACAGACAACGGCGGGCTTGACGCGGCGGACCGACTCTTCCATGGAAAGTTCTGGCCGGGAGGAGGCCGGCGCCGCGGAGTCTGGAGCGACCACTGAGCCGGTAAAGGTGGAGGCGACAGGGTCAAGATCAGCATGAAACTGGTCAGACTTGAACAGCCAGTACTGGCCGTGATTGTGGCCATGGAGGTCGACCCACTCCATCGGCCCATCGGTGAGAAGAATCTCGCGAGTGGCGTAACCCGGCAGAGAAAGTCGCGCGACCAGCGAATGTTCCAGGCGCTGGCCCAGCACGGTGTGGGTGCGATGGAAGTAGCCGCCCGGAAAGGACTTTTCGAAGGGCGTGGTCCCAACGAGGACGCCGTCGAGTTCAACGCTGGCACCAGGCGGATTGCTGGTGATTTTGAGGGACTCGGCGGAGGCCGAGGCAACGAAGCAAAGAAGTAGGGAAGCAATGACAAATAAGCGGAGAAGGAGGGGATGGGGCATCGGGGGCTCCCTGCGGGGAGTATACCACGGTACAAGACAAAGAAAAGTAATATGCGAAGGAAAGGGGCGGAATACAGAACGCACCGCCGCAACGACGCGGGCGCTTTACTCAGGTGGAAGGCTTCTTCTCATAGCCGGAACAGCGCAAGACGGGGAGGGGCGGATATTTCGGGAAACGCGGATCGGACTGAGAAAGCTGGCACAACAGGAATTGCGAACCCTTTGCGGATTCCACGGGGCGCGCGTGCGCGCAGTTGGCACACAGTCCGAGGGAGTTCGCGTTAGACAAAGAAGGCATCGAGAAAAGATACCTCAAGGCAAGGCTTTGTGGGGGGCTGCCCGCTGAAGCGGAAGAGTTCAGTTGGGTTTGGGGGAGTCGGCGGGGGGAGCTTCCGCCGGTGGCGAGGACGGAACAGGCGGCGGATTGGGCTTGCTGAAGCGCGCACCGTCGATCGGGACATTCACTTCGATTTTGTCGGACGTAATCTTGTGCCCATTCTCCGTGCCGGTCTCCTCGTACTCGATCAGGAATGGGTATTTCAAGCCGTCGACCACGCGGTAGTCGCGGAAGAAAGTGACCCAGGGAATGTCTTTGCCGTCAGACGGGCGATTGCCCTGGCATTTGAGAAGAATATATGTGGAGGCATCGAAGAAGAAATAATTGACGTCGCCACTGTGGTTGGTCAGCTTGAGCTTATAGGCGGGCTTCCCCTCGACATCCTCTTTGCCGGCAAACTCAATCTGATTGCCCTTGGACTTGTAGTCAACAAAGGGGCCATCGAAATCGGCCTCATCAGTGATATTGCGCAGATCGGCTTCCGTCATGGGTTGCACAGCGGGGTTGGGCATGAAGCCGTTGTAGATCCAGCCGGCGGACTTGCCGTCGTAAGTTCGGATGAGCAACTGCCCATTCAGATTGAACTCCATGTGCATTTTCAGGGGCCGGCCGCGCTCGACGACGAAGGGCCCTTCTTCTCCCGGGCCGAAGGAGATGGTTCCTGTGACGCGTTCGGATTGCACGGATTTGATCTTGTCGACGCCTCCGCGAGCCAGCAAATATTTGGCGAGGATGTCGTCGGCGGATTGCGCCGCGGCAGGAAATGCCAGAACCAAGGAGCAGAAAAGGAAGGCAAGTTTGCGCATGGCGAATTGTGTTTGTGCAGCGCGGCCGGGACGCGGCACCAGAAGAATGGTAGATGCAGAACGAACAGGGGTCAATACACAGGGCGGATGGCTTGCGTACCTGATTTCGCGCCTTTGCTTCATTGTTTGTCGTTCCGCGTCAGCAAGCCCCTTTCGGCGGCGACAAGCGCGCTCCGTCAGACACCGGTGATGAAGCTGGCGTCGGCGGCCACGTAGCCGTAGGCCATACGCGGAGTATTGAAGGCAAAGCCGGGCTTGCCGCGCTGGTCGAGAAGAATCACGCCACCGGTGCCCTTGCCACGATTGGCGAGGAGTTGGACGGCGGCTTGTGCGGCACGGTCCGGGGTCGAAGCCGCGGGCCGCAGAAAATCGCAGGCCGTTTTCGCCAGGACAACTTTCATGATGGCCTCCCCGTACCCCGTCGAGGAGACACCACCGGTTTCCGCGTCGGCATAGCAGCCACAGCCAATGAGCGGCGAATCGCCAACGCGGCCGGGCAGTTTGCAGCAGGTGCCGCCGGTAGATGTGGCGGCGATGAGCCGGCCGTGGACATCCAGCGCGACAGCCCCAACCGTGCCTTGCTCGTGGCCCCGGTGATGTTCGGCGGCATGGGAGTCTTTGCTGCAGCGAATCCATGCCTCGCGCTCGGCGGGGGAGACGAGATCTTCCGGGTCACAGAGGGCAATGCCATGTTGCGCAGCAAAGCGTTCGGCGCCTTCGGCGATAAGCATCATGTGGGGGCACTTTTCGAGAACGGCGCGCGCCAGACGGATGGGATTCCTGATGCGGTGCAAACCGGCCACGGAACCCGCGCGAAGAGTCGCCGCGTCCATCATGATGGCATCGCATTCCACCTGGCCATCCAAATTGAGGTGCGAACCGTAACCGGCGTCGAAGACAGGATCGTCTTCGAGGGTCATGATGGCGGCTTCGATGGCGTCCAGCGCGTGGCCGCCACTCGAGAGGACGGCCCAACCGGCCTCGAGTGCCCGCCGGCACCCAATCTTGCAGGGTTCGACGGCGTCATCGGGAATGTCCCAGGCGCCACCGTGAACAATAAGAGATGGAGGCATAAGAAGTGAGGATTGCAGAGGAGCGAAAATTTGTCTAGCGGCAGAGAGCCGATCACGCGCATCGGAGCCCAGAAATCAGGAAATGCTTAGCCGCGCGCAATCACAAGGCGTCACCGGAGGGCACGCAGAAGGAATTACTCTTCTTCGTGAATCGTCACGAGGCGCACAACTTCAAACTCTTTCTTGCCGGCCGGAGTGGCCACCTGAACTTCATCGCCAACCTTGCGATTGAGGAGCGCGCGGCCGATAGGCGATGTGGTGGAGATAAGCCCCTTTTCGACGTCAGCTTCTTCCGTGCTCACAAGCTTGTACTCGACCTCGACGCTGCGCTGCATGTCCACAACCACGACGCGTGAACCGTAGCCTGAGCGATCCTTGGGAATGTTCGTAAGGTTGAGCATACCCAGATCACCCATGCGCTTTTTGAGCTGGTGAATCTTGGCGTTGACGTATCCTTGGCGCTCCTTTGCGAATTTATACTCCGCGTTTTCGGAGAGGTCCCCATGCGCGCGAGCGATGGAGATCTCCTTGGGGAGTTCGACACTCAACTCGTGCTCGAGCGTGTCAATCTCTTTCTGGAGCTTCTTTTTAATTTTAGCAAGAGGATCAGACATAACTTTCCGGCCTAAAGAAAAACGATGCGGAGTCCGGCTAAGCCGAACTCCGCTTTCGACATTATAGATGGGAGAGAAATGGAAGGACAAGAGGGAACGTTGGGAAGAAAGCGGTGGTGACTGATGGTTTGCTCTGTGAATTGGCTGACATTCTATAACTAACTGATATAAATAGACTTACTGAGAGGCGGGCGGCATTAACGGACCGTCACTTCCACGGATTGCGTGGCCGTTTTCCCGGCAGCGTCTGAGATCGTAAGCGTGTAGGTGGTGGTCCGCTCGGGCGAGACGTGGAAACACCGGGAGTGCGAGGGCCAAACTTCCGCTTCGGGAGGATCGAGGGTGACGGTCTTGGCGTTGGCGACGTCGTAGCAAACCTCCGCGGATTCGCCGCGGCGGATGACAGCGGGAGCGACATAGAAGCCACGGATGGCGAGTTCCGATCCTCCGAGCAGTTCAATTTCTTTGCGATTTTCCTCGCGGCGCTGCTCGGCTTGCCGTTCCGCATTGCGCCGTTCGATCAGGCGGTTGGAGTCATAACGAGAGAGAAAAACAAGAACGACATAAGCGGCAACGACCACGACGGCGATGGACGAGTAAAGGAGCGGATTCTCAAAAAGCTTCCTGCGAGGAATCTGCGGGCCCGGAATCATGGAGCACCTGCCGGAAGATTTGGCCCGCGGAGGCTGCCTCCCTCGGAGAGTAGCCCGGCGGGCGAGCCAGTATTGTAGTCAATTCCGCGAATCGAAGACACGCGCCTTTCGCAGCCTCAGGTTGCCCGAGCCCGACATCAATTGGAAAAAAGGTTGGGCAGAAGTTCACCCGCTTTGCCAAGGAAGCACTCGTCAAAAATGGAATGATTGGCGGGAGCTTCGGGGCCGACATAAAGGGTTTTTGCGCGACCCGCAACGTGCGCGGCAAAGCTGGCCGCGGGTTCGACGTTGCCGGACGTACCGATGGCAATGAAGACGGAGCAAACTTCAAGTGCTTTAAAAATTTGCTCCAGATGATATGGCGTCTCGCCGAACCAGCAGATGTGCGGACGTATTTTGCCGCCGCACGGGCAGAGGGGTATTTCGCCTGGCGATTCATAGAGTGAAGTATCCGCGAAGGGCGGGCGGGAACAGGAGTCGCAACGGCTCTTGAAGAGTTCCCCGTGCATGTGGAGGACGCTTCGTGCGCCTGCCTGCTCATGAAGGTTGTCAACATTCTGGGTGCAGAGGAAGAAGCGGCCGGCGAGCGCGTGTTCCAGGGAGGCGAGAGCGAAATGGCCGGGATTCGGCTCGGCGGCGGATGCCACTTTACGGCGCATGGAATAGAAATCCCAGACGAGCCGTGGATCGCGGCGCCATGCTTGAGGAGAAGCGACTTCTTCGATTCGATAATTGCGCCAGAGGCCGCCAGCATCACGAAACATTGGAATACCGCTTTCGGCGCTGATACCGGCACCTGTGAGGACAAACACGTGATCGGCGGATGAGATGGTGAGTTTTGGCATGAGGAATTCTAAAGAGAATCTAGCACGCTTGGCGCGCGAAATTGGGCTGCTGCGTTGAGCTCCAGAGCACGGTGGAATTGCGGGGTCAGGCGATGTGTGCGGTTTTGAGGCCGGCAAGACCGCGGATTTCGGCGAGGATGCTGGAGACCACCCCCGGAACGCTCGCCGCAACTTCTGGAGACAATGAGGTGCCCGCGGAGAAATCAAGGCCTTCAATTCCGTAAACAATCAGTGAAGGAGGCAAATCGCCCATCGTGCGGGCGAGTTCGATGGCCTCGGCTACACCGAAGGCGTGCGTCGAGCAGTGAGAAAACCATTTAGGTAGCTTTTCCGTGGTGGCGTCGATCCGGTGGATGGTGCCGGGAGCCGCTCCGGATTGCACAGCATCCACGAGAATGACCGCGGAAGCGCCTTGCCAGGCTTCCAGCAATTCGGCGCCGTCGCCGGTTTCCTCCATGATGGTAAAGCCGGGGAGGATCTGGCTACGGAGGCGGCGAATGACGACACTGCCCACACCATCGTCGCCGCGGAAGGGATTGCCCACCCCGATCAGCAGCGCGGTGTTGCGGGGGGCGGTCATTCGCGTTCTACCTGTAGTTTTAGGAAGTGCGTAGCGCAGGAGATGCAGGGATCGTAGTTACGTATCGCTTGTTCACATTGCCATTGCAGGCGGTCGTTGGGGAGATGGAGGCGCGCGGTCACAAATTCGGAGAGATCTTCTTCGATGGCCTTCAGGTTTTGGGAGGTCGGAGGAACAATCTTGGCGTTCAAGATGAGGCCGCGCTCGTCGTAGCGATAGCGGTGAAAGAGGATGCCGCGCGGCGCTTCGGTGCAGCCATGTCCAATGGAAACACGCGGGGTGACGTCAACGTAAGGTTTATCCGGGACTTCGTAGTTGGCGATGATGCGCAGGGCTTCGTCGCAGGCATAGACCGTTTCCACCGCGCGCACCAGGATCCCCTGAAAGGGATTGCGGCAAATGGGGCCAAGGCCCGCGGTACGCGCTGCCTTCTGCGCCAGAGGAGTGAGCTTGTCAAAATTCAAATTGTATCGGGCCAAGGGTCCGACGAAGTATGAGCCGCGCTCGAGTAATGAGGAATGAAGGGCGTTGGAGTGTTTGTGATGCTCTTCGGAGAAGTGCTGCTCGTAGTCGTGGAGGGGGATGTCCAGCCCCTTGCTGGAAACAACGCGCCCTTCGTTCAAGGGATACTCATCCGGGTGGCGCAAACAGACGAATTCATAATCGCGCTGAAAATCAGGGAAGCTGAACGTGGAAACCCAGCGGCAAGTTTCCACGGCGGCGTCGCGCGCCCATTTCAGGTCTTCGGTGAGGCCTCTGAGTTGTGGCTTGGAGGGCGCTTTGTAAAAACCGCCGACGCGGACATTGATGGGATGGATTTCGCGGCCACCAACGACGGTCATGATCTGGTTGCCGATTTTCTTCAGGCGCAACCCGCGTTGCACGGCGTCCGGATGATCCTTGGCCATTTGGATGACGTCTTCATAGCCAAGAAAATCCGGGGCATGAAGCATGTAGATGTGCAGCGCATGGCTTTCAATCCACTCGCCGCAATAGAGCAGCCGGCGCAGCTCGCGAATGGGGCCTTCGATGTGGACGCCGAAAGCCTCCTCAGCGGCGTGACAGGAGCTCATCTGATAGGCAACGGGGCAGATGCCGCAAATGCGCGCGGTGATATCGGGAGCTTCGCTGAATTTGCGGCCCCGTAGGAAAGCTTCAAAGAAGCGCGGCGGCTCGAAAATGTTGAGCTTCACTTCCGTGACGCGTTGATCGCGAACCCGCACGAACAGGCCACCTTCGCCCTCGACGCGCGCGAGGCAATCGACCTTGATGGTCTTAGCGTTCATGGGCTTCGCTCTCTTTCCGGAACGCTTCCGCGTAGGCATTGAAGGAACGGAAGGCACGCATGAGCTCCGGCTCGGTGGCGCCAAGGGCGGTCCAGCCTGCGCTCATCGCAGCGGTATTGGGCGTTTCTTTTGGCCCGAAGCAGCCGTAGCAGCCGCGATCGTAGGCGGGGCACAGGGCCCCGCACCCCGCCAGAGTGACGGGGCCGAGGCACGGTATGCCGTTGGCGACCATGACGCAAACGGTGCCGCGCCGCTTGCACTCCATGCACACGCCGTGCGCCGGGGTCACCGGCTTGCGACGGTTGAGGAAGGCGTTCAGGACTTCGACGAGCTGAAGCTTGTTAATGGGGCAGCCGCGTAATTGAAAATCGACGAAGACGTGGTCGTTGATGGGCGTGGATTTGCTGAGCGTTTCAATGTATTCCGGCTTGGCATAAACCATGGGGATAAAGTCGGCGACACTCTTGAAATTCCGCAGCGCCTGGATACCGCCGGCAGTGGCGCACGCCCCGATGGTGATCAGCAACTTGGAAGAACGCCGGATGGTGTGGATGCGCTCTTCGTCGTGCGGCGTGGTTATGGAGCCTTCGACAATCGAAATATCGTAAGGGCCCTTGAGGACAGCGCGGGTGGCTTCGGGGAAATAGGCAATTTCGACGGCACCGACAACCGAAAGCAGTTCGTCCTCGCAGTCCAGCAGGCTCAACTGGCAACCATCGCACGAAGCGAACTTCCAAACGGCAATCTTGGGTTTCCGCGCGGGCGCCATTTCAAACCTCCGACTTGCCAAATACCGAGGCAATCTGGTCAAAGCGGTAGACAGGTCCATCCTTACAAACAAAGCCTGGGCCGTACTGACAGTGACCGCAATAGCCCAGCGCACACTTCATGTTGCGCTCCATTGAAAGATACATGCGGTCGTGAGGTACGCCGCGTTTCTGGAGCTCCATAATGGCGAAGCGCATCATCACTTCCGGGCCGCACAGCAGCGCAACCGTGTTGGACGGATCGAAGGGAGCGCGGGCGACCAGCGGCGTGACGACGCCAACGTTGCCGCGCCAGCCGCTGGCGGCGCGATCCACGGTGACCTGTACCTCCAGGTCGAATTTGCCGCGCCAACGCTCCAGCTCTTTCCTGAAAAGAATGTCTTCCGGGGTGCGGGCGCCGTAAAGCAAAACGATCTTGCGGTATTTTTCGCGCTGCGCCATCAGGTAATACAGCACGGGGCGCAAGGGTGCCAGCCCGATACCGCCGGAGATGATGACGAAATCGCGGCCGTTTTCTTCGTTCAGGGGCCAGTGGCTGCCAAATGGCCCGCGCACGCCGATGCGATCCCCGGGCTTCAAGAGCCCCATGGCCTTGGTGACAATGCCGACGCTGCGGGTGGTGTGTTCCAGGAAGGAAGTAACCGCGGGACTCCCGCTAATGGAAATGGGAACCTCGCCCGTTCCAAACACATAGAGCATGTTGAACTGGCCGGGGAGGAAAGAGATCTTGGTGTCGCCATTTTCCGGTACGAGGCTCAACGTGAAGGTGTCGTCCGTTTCGTCCCGCACGCGGTCAATGCGATAAAGCTGCGGGATCATGGGGTCCGTGCTGACTGCCTGAGGGACGTCGTGTTCAGTCATCGTGGCCATAAATATCCAATAGTTGCAAACGTGTGGCGTCCAGCCGCTCCGTAATTATGTTTGCAAAACGCTTCAACATCTCGAACCCGAGGTCGTGGTCTTCCTCGCACTTGGCGCGGAGACACTTGGCGTCGAAGACCAGCGCGCGCGTGCGCTTCAGGGTCTTGGCATTGAAATGCCAGCGGTACGGCGGGGAAACCCAGGACCAGCCGAGAATCTCGCCTTCGCCCACGGTCTGGACCGTGGTTGGGCCCAGGTGCGGAATCACCATCTCGATGGAAACCGCGCCGCTGCGAATGAAATAGAACTCGTTGGCGGGATCGCCCTCGAGAAAAATGAAATGCTTCTCCGGGAATTGCACATTTTTCGCGCAGCCGGTGATGAACGGCAGATGTTCTGCGGGGAAATCCTGGAAGAACGGATGTTCCCTGATGACGGATTCAAGCGTATGAATCATTTGCACCCCTCCTCAACCGGCAGCGCTGGCGAACGTCTCACTCTCGCGAATAACGCGCGCTTCTTCAGTGATATCAATCCCGACGGGGCACCAGGTGATACAACGACCGCATCCCACGCACCCCGAAGTGCCAAACTGGTCGAACCAATAGGCCAGCTTATGCATCATCCACTGGCGATATTTGGATCGAGGCGTCGAGCGCACGCTGCTGCCATGGATATAGGAGAAATCGGTCGTAAAACAGGAATCCCATTTACGCCAGCGCTCTGCCTGCTGGCCCGACAGATCGGTCAGATCCTCGACGTTGGAACAGAAACACGTCGGGCACACCATGGTGCAGTTGGAGCAGCTCAGGCAGCGGTCCGCGACCTGGTCCCAACGCGCGTGCTCCGTATTGCGGTAGAGCATTTCCTTGATCCCGTTCACATCAAGGGTCCGGCCCATGTGCTTGGCGGCTTCGGCGACCAGGTTTTCGGCGCAATCCACGTCGGCTGGTGTCGCTTCTTCGTGGGGCACTTGGGAAAGAAGATCGGCTCCTGCTTTCGTGCCGACGCGCACGACAAACTGGTGGCGCCCTTCCTGAATCACTTCAGTGAGCGCCAAATCGAAGCCGGCACCGGCTTTGGGGCCCGTTTTCATGGATGAGCAGAAACACGTGCCGCCAGCTTGAATACAATCCACGGCGACAATGAATATGTTTTCGCGGTGCAGTTTGTAGACAGGATCAACGAATGGACCTTGGAGAAACACCTTGTCCTGAACGCCTAGAGCGTGAAGTTCGCAAGCCCGCATGCCGATGAACGCGAACTTGGTGGGCTTGCGCACTTCTGGAACAATTTCAAAAAGACCGTCGGAACGATGCGCCTGCCAAAGTCGCGCGACAGGAGGAAACAAGAATTTCTTCCAGGACTGCGGCCCGACAACGAATCCGAAAAGCGCGCCGTCCTCGCGACGCTTCAGGCGGTACTTCCCGCCGCTCTGCTCATCGGTCCAGCCGACGGGCAGATCTTTCGTCGAAGAAACATGATCGTAAACAACAGCGCCTTCGTGGACGGTCGGGCCTAAAACTTCGTAATCCCGCTTGATGAGAACCTGGAGCAATTGGTCCAATTGCGCCGGGGACATGATCAGGCAACTGTTAAACCGAGGAGCCTTCGGAGTCATACCTCTTCCCCGCTGCTCCGGGCTGGAGCGCTGCCCGGCGCCCATATAACTTCACTTCATCATTACCTGAACTTCGTATACTCCTTCCCGCTACTCATTGCAACGGCAGGGGTCACCATTTGGAATCAGAATTCGATTGTGACACCAAGTCGCGTGAAGAAAGCGGGGCGCTTTCGTGAAAAAGCCGGAAACGGAGAGAAGAATAGAGGCAAAAGAGGTTAGATACTCACGCAAATTGTGACGGGCGTCACTGTCCATTGTGACGATGGCCATAAACCCCTGTTTTTAGTGCTTTTCCATTATTGTTCCAATCCGGCTGCTGGCGTTAAGTGGTACTAACGAACGTCGCGCCGCACAAAAGGCAGGTCAGGGAATTCAGCAACCGGCGCATCCACTTTTCGTGGAATCACATTTGAAAACGGTCGAGGGAAATCCAGATTTGGGGTGTTTCGGTGTTCCGAGGGGTGTGCCAAGGGAAGTCTCTTAACCGCCTTCCAATCGCGATTGCGATCGTAGCATGCCTGTATCCCCCAGGTTTTCTATCCGGGTCCACCAATAAAGAATCGTGGCCGCAGCGGGCCGCAGCGGTGAAAGCCAGGCCGGAACTCCTTTTCGTCCAAGCGGCGGTCGTTCTTGACCGCAATACTACTCAGCGCTTTCCGAGTGGCAGCCGCATCGTGCGTTTGTCCTCCAAAACCAAGCAACCTGTTGACCTTACCCCCGAGTTTTTCGCGGCGGCGGACCCGCAAGTCGAGTTCAGCGGTGCGAAGGTACTCTTTTCAGCCCAGAAGAATGCCGGCGAGAAATGGCAGATCTGGGAAATGAATGCCGATGGTTCAGGCAAACGGCAAATCACGAACTGCACCGAAGATTGCGTGCGCGCCGCGTATCTTCCTGCCGGCGAAATTGTCTTCACCGTGGCAAGCCTGACAAACGGGCGCCAGAAATCGTATCTGGCGGTTTCCAAAACGGACGGCTCGCAAATGCACCCCATCACATTCGGGCCGGGCAATTTCTGGCTGGAAACCGTGCTGCGGGATGGACGAGTGCTCGCCTCCGCTTCTTCGCCGTTGCAAGAGAACGAGACGGCGGGGAAAACGAGGTTGCTGTATACCCTGCGGCCGGATGGCGCGGCGCTGGAATCCTTCCGCTGCGATCATCAGCCTTTGGTGAGAAGGAGCGAAGCTGCGGAACTCGAAGACGGTTCGGTCATTTTTGTGAAGCGAAGCAACACCCGCGAGACGGCAGCTGGGTCCCTTGCCGAGGTGCGCCGGGGCGATCCCGGCGAATCTGCCGTGGGCAACCGGGCGGCGCAATATCGTTCGCCACGGCCTTTGTCCGGAGACAGGCTGGTCGTTTCCCGGGCTGTCGCGGCGCAAGGCACTTCACCAGCGAAATTCGACCTGTACGCCTTTGATCTGAAAAAACAGATGGATGGGGAGTTGATCTACAGCGATGCAAGGCTATCTAGCATCCAGGCGGTGCCACTCATCGCCAATCCCGTGCCGAAGCGCTTCTGGAGCACGCTGAACCTGGACGCCAAGTCTGGCTACTTCATTTCGTTGAATAGTTACGATTCGTTGGAAGGCGTAAAGGGAAGGCTTGCAGCGGCGATCGCGCGTGTGCGCGTCGTTTCGCTGGAGAACGGCAGTGGTGGGGAGCGCAACCTGGGTGAAGCGCCGGTGGAGAAAGACGGGTCGTTTTACGTCGAAGTGCCGGCGAACCGACCGGTGCGCTTCGAACTTCTGGATGGCAACGGGCAAACGATTGTGGCGGAACGCAGTTGGATCTGGACGCGCCCCGGTGAGCAGCGCGGCTGCCCCGGATGCCACGGCGACAAGGCGCTGGCGCCGGAGAATCGTTGGCCCCTCACATTGAAGCGTTTTGATACACCGACAGCCCTTCTGGAGAAGGAAAATGCGGCAGAAACAGCACACAAGAACTGAGTTTTCGCGCCGCTTTTTCTGGCTCGGCGTGGCGGCGATTGCGGGTCTCGCCATCGTCTCGGTGGCACTGGCGCAAAAGACCGGTGGCCTGGCAACTGCGCCCGCCAGCTCTGCTGCGAAGTATCCCACCTACGAAGACGTGACGGACAAGGCGAACCTGAAATTTGTGAATTCGTTCGGCGAACAAAAGCTGAGTTCGGTTCTGGAATCGGCGGGACAAGGGTGCGCCTGGTTTGACTACAACAACGATGGCCTGATGGACCTGTATGTGTTGAGCGGCCGCTACCTGGACGGCGTCACCGACCACTCCAAGGCCGATGGCAAGGACGCCACCAATCACCTCTATCGCAACAATGGCGACGGTACCTTCACCGATGTTACGAAAGAAGCGGGCGTGGCGGGCAAGGGCTTCGCGATGGGCGTGACCGTCGGAGATTACGACAACGACGGCTACGAAGATATCTACGTCACTAACTGGAACTCCGCGATCCTCTACCACAACAACGGCGACGGCACGTTCACGGATGTGACCGAAAAAGCAGGCGTACAGAACAACCGCTGGGGCATCGGCGCGGCGTTTGTGGATTACGACCGCGACGGCAAGCTGGACCTGTTCGTTGGCAACTATCTGAAGTTTGATCCCCATGTCAAGAAGCTCTATTACACGGCGGACGCGTTCGCCGGCCCGCTGGATTATGAAGGGGACTCCAACCGGTTGTTCCACAACAACGGCGATGGCACCTTTACAGATGTTTCCGAACATGCAGGGGTCGCGAGTCCCACCGGAAGAGCGATGGGCGTGACGGTGGGCGATTTTGATAATGATGGCTGGCCGGACATCTACGTGGCCAACGACGCGATGGAAAGCTACCTCTACCACAACAATCATGACGGGACATTCACAAACGTAGCCATCGAACAAAACGTGGCCTACGGCACCAACGGCGACACGCCTTCGGCGATGGGGCCGATTTTCGCGGATTACGACAACGATGGGGCGCTGGACCTGTTCGTCTCTGACATGCGTTATCACCGGTTGTTCCGGAATTCCCCCAAGGAAGGGTTCTTCATTGACACAACGGCGGATGCAGGCATCGCGCGGGTTGCCGGCCAATATGTGGGCTGGGGCGACGGTATCCTGGATTTCGACAATGACGGCTGGAAAGACATATTCATCGTCAACGGCGGGCTGCACTGGCTCATACCGATGGAAGATTCGCTGCTGCGCAACAACGGCAATGGGACGTTTACGGACGTTTCCGATGAGGCCGGGAGCTACTTCCGGACGAAGAAAGTTGGACGCGGCGCCTGCTTCGCGGACTATGACAACGATGGCTACATTGATGCATTCATCGTGGTGCTGGGCGGCAAGGGTATTTTGCTGCACGCCACTCCTCCCGCGGGCAGCGTGCGAAATCACTGGCTGACATTGAAGCTGACGGGGACGAAGAGCAATCGTGACGGTTTTGGCGCACGCATCGAAGCCGTGGCCGGGGATCTCCGCCAAATGGCGGAGAACGTCCCGCAATCGGGTTACCTCTCGCAAAACGATCCGCGGCCACATTTTGGTTTGGGTTCGCACACGGAAGTGGACCGGCTGACGATTCGCTGGCCGAGTGGAACCGTGCAAACACTGGAACACGTAAAGGCAGATCAGATTCTGGCGGTCACCGAGCCGGGTGAACGGCAACCGTCAACTCCGGGAGGTTCCAACCGGTGAGAGCGGAGCTCACAATCCGATTGCAGAGGCTCGGTGCCTTAACGGGATTCCTTGTTCTCCTGGGCGGCATTGCGGCAACGTTTGGAGTTTCCCGGCTGCAGGCTGCACAGGCAAGTACACAAACAGCAGAGAATGCTTCCGAAGAGAATTACCTCACACCGGTGGAACTGAAATTCTCGCCTGACGGCACAAAACTTTATGTAGTTTGCGAGGACGATGATTCGTTGCTGGCCGTTGATGTGAAAGCGCAGCGCGTGCTCGGAAAAGTGAAAGTGGGCCACAAACCCAAGGATGTAGCGGTATCCCCGGACGGCAGAGTGTTGTACGTGACGAATGAATGGGACGACACCGTCAGCGAGATCGATGCCAAGAGCTTTTCGGTGCGCCGCACTTTGCCGGCAGGCTGGGGCCCCGTGGGAGTGACAACGGATCGCACCGGTAAGGTGCTGTTCGTTGCGAACAGCGTGGGAAATGACGTTTCCGTGATTGATCTGACAGCCGGAGTGGAGCTCAAGCGCCTGGCGTCGTGGCGCTCGCCCCACAACTTGTTGCTGTCTCGCGATGGCCGCCGCGTGTATATCGCGAACATGTTGGGGCACCTGGGCCCGCCGAATGAACCGCCCGTTTCCGAATTAACGGTGATTGATACGGCCTCGCAGCGAGTCGCGGAGCGCATCGAAATCCCGGGGGTGCTGGAGCTGCGGCATATTGCCGAGGCGCCGGGAGCCAAGGGCGGCTATCTGCTTGTGCCGATCATGCGGCCGAAGAATTTGAACCCGCTGATTCAGGTGGCGGGCGGCTGGATTGTGACGCATGGGATGGCGGTGGTGAAGGTAGGCGAAACGAATGGCATAACGCCGGCGAAATCCAGCGTGACACAGATTCTGCTGGACGATGTGGATCAATACTTTGCGGGAACGAATGGAGTGGCGTTCACACCGGATGGGCGGCTCGCCCTGGTGACGGCTTCGGAGGCCGATATAGTTTCCGCGATTGACACGGCGAAGCTGGAACGCCGCTTGCGCCAGGTGCCTGCCGAGGAATTGGCGAACCGGCTGGATTCGGCGAAGGAGATTGTCGCGCGGCGGTTAGAAACGGGCGCGAACCCCATGGCTATAGCGATCTCCCACGACGGGCGGTTTGCCTACGTCGTAAATCGCTTGGGCGATAGCTTGACGGTGGTGGACATTCCGCGCTTGCAGGTGCGCGGCACGATTGATCTCGGCGGCCCCAAGGAGTTGAGCAAATTGCGCCGGGGCGAGCAGATGTTTCATGCCGCGCGCTTTTGCTTCCAGGGCCAGTTTGCCTGCTCGACCTGCCACCCCGACAACCATATTGATGGAGTCTCGTGGAATCTGGAAACGCCGCAGTTGGGGCGCGACCGCGTGGCCAATCGCACCTTGCGCGGAATTGCGGAGACCGCGCCCTACAAATGGAACGGCCACAATCCCGATCTGGAGACGCAATGCGGGCCGCGCATCGCCAAGTTCCTGTTTCATTCCGAAGGGTTCAACTCGGCACAATTGTCGGACCTGGTCGCCTTCATTAAAGCCATCCCCCTGCCGCCGAATCGTCATCTTGCGGCGGATGGCCAGTTGACGCCGGCGCAGGAGCACGGCCGCGCGATTTTCTACCAGCGGTTTTGCGACACTTGCCACACACCAGCGACACATTACACGGCAAGAATCAGTTTTGACGTCGGAACAGCGACCAAGTACGACACGAACGGGTTTTTTGACGTGCCGCAATTGGACCGCATCGTTCAGCGGCCGCCCTACATGCACAGCGGCGAAGCATTGTCCCTCGAAGAGCTCTGGACAATTTATAACCCGCACGACCGGCACGGGGTGACTTCAGATATGTCAAAGGAAGATTTGAATGATTTGATCGAGTTTTTGAAGTCGCTATAGGAAGCACATGAGTTTGGAACGGTCATGACGAACAAACAAATGCGGCGCTGGTTGCTGGGAGTCGCGGGGTGCATGGCCCTGCTGGCGCCAGCATGCGCGCAAGAGCTTCCCTTGTACACGAAGTGGGAGAACTACACGACGGCGAATGGAATGCCCGATGAAAAAGTGTTGAGCGTGGCGGTGGATGACGACCGCGTGTGGGCGGGCACGGAAAATGGCCTGGTGCTGATCGAGAAGGGCAAAATCCAAAAGATCTATAAGCCGGAAGACGGGTTGGCGAATCGCGTGGTGACAGGCATTGCAGTGGACAAGGCCTCGGGCGACGTTTGGATCGCTACGTTTGGCGGACTGAGCCGTCTTTCCGGAGGACAATTCCACAATTACACGAACCTGACCAGCGGACTGGCAAACGATATCGTTTATGGCGTGGCCATTCAGGACGAATACGTGTGGGTGGCGACCACGGCCGGAACCAACCGCTTCAATACGCACACGGGGGAATGGGCCATCTTCAGCGAGAAAAATGCGCCCCTTAATGAACCTTGGTCCTATGGCATCGCAGTCGCAGAGAAGAAAGTGTACGTGGCCGTGTGGGGTGGCGGAATCCTGGAATATGACATCGCCGGTGGCTATTGGAAGCCCTACACGGACCCCGACGGCGAAATGGAAATCATACTGTTCAAGAACCAGGGATTGATTCACATGATTGTGAGCAACATTGCCTGGAACAAAGACACTCAGATGTTCTGGGCGTCCACCTACTTCGGGCTCAGCGGGTACGACGGGCGGAACTGGCACAATTACCTGTCCACGGACAGCGGCCTGGCCTCAGATTTCATCAATGCGCCGAAGTCTCGCGGCGATGACGTCTGGGCTTGCACGGATAAAGGCCTGAGTTATTTAAACTTCAAGACCAATACCTGGGTCACTTACCGGCCCAACGCGAAAACCGGCCACGGGGAAATCGTCATTACCGGACCCGACAAGAAGGTGACGACGAGGGAAACGCCCACTTCTCTCGCGCACAATTACATCCTCAATCTGGATTTTCAGGGCGACGACATTTGGGTGGCCACAGCGACGGGTCTGAGCCACGGCATAAAGGAATCCACTCGTGAATCCAATAAGGAAGGGAAAGTCCATGAACACACCTCAGTTAGCCGTTGAACCATCCGAGAACGACACGGATGTAGTTACCAAGAAGGCCATCACCAACCACTCGGTGTTGAACGAGGCCTTCGATTATGCGAAGCCGTCTTCGTTCTCGCGCGGGTTGCGGCTGGACATTAAGGGAATCACCATCCTCTTGATCTCCGGCACCGCCAGCATTGATGAGTACGGGAAGACTGTTCATGAGGGCGATTTCCGGGCGCAGACCTGGCGGACCTACCAGAACATTACCGGTCTGCTGGAATCGGAAGGCGCAACCTGGAAAGACGTAGTCCGCACGACCTGCTACCTGCGCGACATCGAACGCGACTACGCCGCCTTCAACGAAATACGCACGCAGTTTTTCAAGGAGCAAGGGTTGGATCCGTTGCCGGCTTCCACGGGCATTCAGGCCATTCTTTGCCGGCCGGACCTGCTCGTCGAGATGGAAGCGATGGCTATTTTCGACGCCAGCAAGAGGTAACGGCCCGTTTGATGCAGTACCGCGCGTGGCAACCCCGTGCCACGGCCAAACAGGCGGGCCGAATCCTCACGAGCACGCCTGTTTAGGGTGAACGAGTAGTGAAGGAAAGGTAGATTGCGATGAAGATCGCTGGGATTGTTCGGTTAGAAGATATTTTCAAACTGTGCCCGCTTATCTGCCGCAAAATGGATGATTTCGCCGACGAAAACTCGGGGACCCGAATGGTACACGTCGGGCGGGTCTGTTTCGGCGGGCCGCGGCGCGTGGTGATTGCGGGACCGTGTTCGGTGGAGAGCTACGAGCAGACGCTCGAAGTGGCGCGAGCGGTAAAAGCGGCTGGCGCGGACATGCTTCGTGGCGGCGCGTTCAAGCCGCGAACTTCGCCGCACGATTTTCAGGGACTTGGCCTGGAAGGACTGCGGATTCTGCGCGAGGTCTCCCGCGAGACGGGACTGCCGGTGGTCACTGAAGTGATGGACGCGCGGCAGATCGAGCAAGTGGCAGAACACGCCGACATGCTGCAGGTGGGTTCGCGCAACATGCAGAACTACACCTTGCTGGTGGAGGCCGGCCGCAGCGGAAAGCCAGTGCTGTTGAAACGCGGAATGGCGGCAAGCCTTTGCGAATGGCTCGGTGCGGCGGAATACATCGCCAAGGAAGGGAATTTCGATATCGTGCTGTGCGAGCGGGGGATCAAAGCGTACCCTTCGGGTGAATACTCGCGCTACGTCTTGGACTTGAACGTGATTCCCGCGGTGCAGGAACACACGTTCCTGCCCGTGATCGTGGATCCGAGCCACGCCACCGGCGTTTCCGCCATGGTCGAGCCAGCCAGCCGCGCGGCGATGGAATTTGGATGCCATGGATTGATCATTGAGGTGGCCAGCGACCGTGTCGGTGCGCCTAGACCCATGTGCGATGCAGCGCAAGCCATCGACCCGGCGACCTTGGCAAGAATTGTGGACTTCGTTGCTGCACACAACGTAGAACCGCTGAGGGAGCGCGCTCATGCTGTCTGAAGTAGCCCGGAATGCCGCGCGCAGAATCGTGCTTGCCGGTGTTCCTTTTTTCTTTGTGCTGACTGTCCCGGCGCTGCCGCAAACGGCAGAGCCGCAGAAACCGGCAAGTGAAACTACGCCGGCGCCGCGTTACGCCAACATGCCGGACGAAGCAGTGCCCTATGGGAAATTCACCAAGCCATACAAGGAATGGTACATAGACAAAGATACGCTCGATTACTTCGGAGCAGCGCGCGAACGGGTTGTGGAAGCAATCGACAGATCGAGGACGGTAAACATTGGATTTCTCGGCCCGCTGGAAAACAACTATGAAGCGCGGTACGGGCAAGCCATGCTGCACGGGGCGCAGTTGGCGTTGGAGGATGCAAACGCGCGCGGCGGGTATGGAGCAAGCGGGATGACGAACGGCAGGCCTTATGCGCTGAAAATCCATAACGACTCGGCACAATGGGGCGCTTCGTCCACGGAAGCGGTGAAGATGCTCTTTGACGAGCATGTGGTTGCGGTGCTGGGAAGCGTGGACGGCGCGTCCACGCACATCATGCTGCGCGTGTCTCTGAAACTGGAATTCCCCATCATGGATACGGGGACCACCGACCCGACAGTCACCGAAACGCGCATTCCCTGGCTGATGCACACGTTTCCCGACGACCGGCAGCAGGGGTACAAGCTCGCGGATTATGTATTCAAGAAGATGAAACTCAAGAAAATCGGAGTGCTGCGCACGCAATCGCGGTATGCGCGCATTGGCGTCGAAAAATTCTCTGACGAAGCGAAACGCATGGGACGCGTGCCGCCGCTGGAAGTGAAATTCGATCGCGGCGATCACGATTTTTCCACGCAGCTCCGCATGTTGCGGAACGCTCACATCGAAGGACTGGTGATCTGGGGCGAAGCGCCTGATGCCGCGCGCATTCTGAAACAGATGCGAGAGATGGGGATGAAGCAACCCGTATTTGGCTCGAGCCGCATGGCCTATCCCGCGCTGCTGGAGATTGCCGGAAGCGCAGCGGAAGGCGTGGTTACGACTTCCCCGCTGGATCCCACGCGAACGGATACGCAGTGGCTGGAATTCCGGAGAAAGTATCAGGCGAAATTCAATGAAGAGCCCGATGCGTACGCCGCGTATGCCTACGATGGAATGAACATCCTAATTAGCGCGATCGAGAAGCATGGACTCAACCGCGGAAGGATCATGGATGGCCTCCGCGAGTATTACGGTAAGCCGTATGAGGGCGTAGCGGAACGCGAAGAATTCGACTACACCTTGAACAATATTGCTCCGCTTGCGCTGGCTAAAGTGGAAGGCGGGAAATTCGTTTACTTGCCGGCGCAACGCCGCCAGTCCAGTGCCGTGCATTCCGGGGCTGGAGAACCCTGATGGTGGCGGCTGAATCATCTGGCCGCTACTTCCAAAAGCGCAGCCGTTGTGCGCACTGCCCGATTGCATCCCTGATGTGCTGGCAAGTAATGCTGTTCCTGAGCATCGTTGCGCTTCCCCATCCTTGTCTGGCCCAGAGCGAAATCACTCCGCGGACTCCTTATGCGTCTCTGGACCACAGCGCCGTTGATTATCGCGGACCCGGGCGGGAAAACTCTGCGGATCTTCCGGGCGCAACGGTGAAGATCGGGCTCCTCCTTCCGCTGCAAGGCACGCGCGCGACGGAAGGCCAAACCTTGCTGGAGGCCGCGAAGCTTGCGCTGGCGGAGGAAGAAGCCGCTGGGCCGCTTGTCGACGGGCGTTTCCTGGCGCTCGCGGTGCGCAACGAGGCGGAACGCTGGGGCCAGGCGAGTAGCGAGATGGTCCAGTTGATCTCCGAAGAGCAGGTCGCGGCGCTCATTACATCTTCCGACGGGAATATCGCTCATCAGGCTGAACAGATTGCGAATAAGATCGGCGTTCCAATTGTGACGCTGGCCAGCGACGCGACAACCACAAGAATTAACATCCCGTGGATCTTCCGCCTGGGACCGAGCGACGAGGATCAAGCGCGCGCTATCGCTGCGCAGATTTATCGCGGCGGACTTTCCAGGAAGGTTTTATTGGTCGTGGAAACGGGTCATGACGGCAGGGTCGGCGCGGAGGAGTTCGAGAAGGCCGTCAAACATTTGCAAGGAACTCCGCCTGAGCGGTTGGAGATTGCTTCCTCGGAGTTGCACCTGGAAACCATTGCGGCGCAGGTGAAAGCGGCCGCGCCGGAGGCGATTGTGGTTTGGACGAGTTCGCCGATGGCGGAACGACTGCTTGCGCTGCTTGGCCAGCGCGAACTCGCGGTACCCACTTATTTGTGCCGAAAAGCGGCGGCATCGCTTGCGGGCAACGCGTTCGCACTTGAAGAACATGAACCTCAGACCGCGCGAGACATTTCCATGGGAACTTGGGTGACTGCTTCCGCAGCGGGCGCGACAATTAAGGAAACGAGTGAATTCGCGGAACACTATCGTGCAAAGACTGGCGTTTGGCCGAGCTTCGCGGCTCTGCAAACCTACGATGCGGTTCGTATGGTTGCGAAATCGCTTCGCGTTGCGGGCGGCAATCGTTCGCGCGTGCGAGATTATCTCGCGTCGGGCAATCGCTTCGCGGGCCTGAGCGGAACCATCGTGTTCGATTCGGCCGGGAATACTCTTGGAGAAACTCATCTGCTCAAACTCGCCTCCAACCCGAAACCTCCTGCTCCTTGATAGTGCCTTTTTTTGTGTCTGCATGGAGGGCTGAAGCCTGACGTGCGAGGGTCCAATGTTGCACGTGCAACATTTTGGTGGCGTGGAAGAGTGAAATTGTCGGCGCGCCGACAATATTAGTTATCATATAGTTTAACAACTGATTAACATGGCGGAAGAAAACAAAGGAGTTGCAGAAGAGCACATTCTGCAGAGGAGGGGGGGTACCGAGTCTGTGTGGTAACCGGACTTGACGCTGCGTCTATACTGCCGGAGGGAAGGAGCGCAGGATGGCCAATTTTCTGAAGTACAACCCAGAGCAAGCGTATTTGCTGCCACCGA
>Ga0074044_10000150_pt1 | contig 70444 bp, 61 predicted proteins | sample BogForMeECP23OM1_FD_94443 | JGI IMG/M metagenome (GOLD analysis project Ga0074044, IMG submission 94443) | Bog forest soil microbial communities from Calvert Island, British Columbia, Canada - Bog Forest MetaG ECP23OM1 | ecosystem: Environmental > Terrestrial > Soil > Wetlands ...
AGGTATTGATTCTAAATGCGGTACCTTCAAGATACTCATAACAAATGGGTTAAGGCGGGTGAGCCCGGCGGCTCGACCCTAACAGTGAACGCATCGGTCCCTTTTTTTTAATTTTCAAATAACAGATCGAACGGGCTCTTCCCGAACCATTGCGCGGCGCCTTTGGAGGCGGGCACACGCTTCGCTCCCGCGATCTGGAAAATGATTCTCGCATTGCGTTGCGCTGGCGTCAGTGATGGTCGCCACAGTGCGGATGTGATGAAAACCCAGTCAGACTATCGCGGGTTAGGGGCTTCAAGACGTTTGCCGTATACACATAAATATGAGAACATTACACATTCGGAGATTGGAATTATGCGGACCAACATCGACATTGACGACAGCTTGATGCGACGGGCAATGCGGCTCGGTGGGATTGATACGAAGAAGGCTACAGTGGAGGCCGCTCTTCGTTTGTTCATCCAAACGCGCGCCCAGGTTGGCATGCGGCGGTTTCGAGGCAAAGTGAAGTGGGAGGGAAATCTTGAAGAGTCCCGCCTGGGCCGCAACACCGGGTGATTGGAATGGTGATCGTGGACACGACCGTTTGGATTGACTATCTCGGGGGCATTCCGAATGCAGAAACGGAGTGGCTCGACCGCGAAATGCCGCTCCAGCGAATCGGTCTTACCGACATGATCCTTTGCGAAGTGCTTCAGGGTATTCGGGCTACGGGCGAGTTTCGACGGATACGAGATCAGCTGCTCGCGTTTGAGGTATTTTCGACGGGAGGCGCTGAAAACGCGATCGCGGCCGCCGCGAACTATCGCACCCTGCGCCAACGTGGCTACACCGTTCGGAAAACTGTGGATTGTTGGATTGCTTCGTTCTGCCTGTTGACGGGGAATCAGTTTCTGCACCGCGACCGCGATTTCGATGCGTTTGAGAAGGTGTTGGGGCTGCAGGTGGTGCACGTGTGAAAGCCAAGCGGTATGCAACCGTGGCGGGAGTTTCGTATCGACGGGCATGGGGATATGTTGGTGCCGCTTAAGCAAGGCGTGTCACGCCACCTGGTTGGCAACGCCGAGCATTTCTGGCAAAAGCGCTACTACGATTTCAACGTCCGCAACCGTCGCCAGTTTGTGGAGAAGCTCCGTTTGCATCCATCGCAACCCAGTGAAGCGCGGGTTGTGTGAACGTCCGGAAGATTGGGAGTGGAGCAGTTTCGTCAATATGCCATCGGGTGCGAAGGACGAGTCGAGATTGAGTGTGAGTGGACGACAAGGCGTGAGCGAGCGGCGGGGACACTCTGTCCAGCTGTCGAATTGCTCCACTCAAGCCAAAAGATGGCTTGAATGGGGCACCCGGCAGCTTGCTCCTTCGTTCTTGGACATGACGGGCGAGGACGCCCGTCGCTCCATCACTTACTCCCACTCAATCGTCCCTGGCGGCTTAGAAGTAATGTCATAGACGACGCGATTCACGCCGCGCACTTCATTTACAATCCGATTCGAAATCGTCTTAAGCACTTCGTAGGGCAGCGGAACCCAATCCGCGGTCATGCCATCTTCCGAATGCACGGCGCGGACGGCGCAGGTGTAGGCATACGTCCGCTGGTCGCCCATTACGCCGACCGACATTACCGGTAGGAGCACGGCGAACGATTGCCAGATTTTCTGATAGAGTCCAGCCTTCTTGATCTCGCCGACGACAATGTCATCGCACTCGCGCAGCAGGTCGGCGCGTTCTTGAGTCACTTCGCCGAGAATGCGCACCGCCAGCCCCGGCCCAGGGAACGGTTGCCGCTGCAGAATATCTTCGGGCACGCCGAGATCGCGGCCAATGCGACGTACCTCGTCTTTGAACAGGTCTTTGAGCGGCTCGATCAGTTTGAGCTTCATCGTCTCCGGCAATCCGCCGACGTTGTGGTGGGACTTGATGACCTGCGACGGGCCGCGCACCGAGCGCGATTCGATCACGTCGGGATAGAGCGTGCCCTGGACGAGCCACTCGACCCTTTCTTCGCCGGTGCCCTCTTCTTTAAGGATGCGATGCGCTTCATCGTCGAACACATCGATAAACTCTTTGCCGATGATTTTGCGTTTCGTTTCGGGATCGCTGACTCCCGCCAGTTTTTTCATGAAGCGATCGGTGGCATCGACGGCTATTAAATGCAGTCCAAGATGGTCGCGCAGATTCTTCTGGACCTTCTCGAACTCGTTCTTGCGCAGCACGCCGTTGTTGACGAAGACGCAGGTGAGCCGCGACTTACCCGAAGCGTCGCGCATGGCCCGGTCGACCAGCACGGCTGCGACAGAAGAATCGACTCCGCCAGAGAGCGCGCAGATCGCGCGCCCGTTGCCAACCTGTTGCCTCACCTGGGCTACGGTCGCATCGATGAAATGCTGCGGAGTCCATGAAGGTTTTGCGCCGCAGATATTCACGGCGAAGTTGCGCAGAATATCCGCGCCGAGCGGCGTGTGATGCACTTCAGGATGAAACTGCACCGCCCACATTTTGCGTTCGGCATTTTCGATGGCCGCGACGGCGTCGGCGGTTTTTGCGGTCAGGCGGAAGCCGGAGGGCAACTCTTCGGCCGAGTCGCCATGCGACATCCAGACAGCCAGCAGGTGAGGCAATCCGTGAAAAAGCTGCGAGCCGGATTCCTGAATCTCAACTTTGGCATGGCCATACTCGCGCTTGGCAGCGGGACGAACTTTTCCGCCGAGGGCATAAACCATGAACTGCAATCCGTAGCAGATGCCGAGCACGGGGATGCCGAGTTCGAAGACTCTCTTGTCGGCCAGCGGCGCGTCTTTGTCGTAGACCGATGATGGGCCGCCCGAGAGAATGATTCCCACGGGAGAATAGCTGCGGATTTCTTCGAGGCTGGCGTTGAAGGGCAGGACAACGGAAAAGATCTTTTGTTCGCGGATGCGGCGGGCGATTAACTGCGAATATTGCGCGCCGAAATCGAGGACAACGATGGACTGGGTTTCCACGAATGAGTTTCTCAGATTGATGCCGCGGTTGCAACAAAATCAGAATCTTAACGCCAGGGAACACAGAGGACCTCAGAGGCAGTATCGCCATTTTCCTGTGCTACTCAGAATCCCCTGTGGTTATCGCAGTTATCGCACAACGATATTCACCAGCTTCTTCGGTACGACAATGACCTTCACAATCTGCTTGTTCGCGAAGGCCGCGCGCACTTTTTCATCCGCCAGGGCTGCTTGCTTGATTTGATCTTCGGTCGCAGCCGCCGGTACGACGACCAGGCTGCGGAGCTTGCCGTTGACCTGGACGGGAATCTCGATTTCATCCTCGGCCGCGAGCGCCGCGTCGTATTTTGGCCAGGGAGCTTTCAGCAGATTGCTGGTTTCGCCTGCCATCTCCCACAATTCGTGCGCGAGGTATGGGGCCATGGGTGCGAGCAGCAGAGCGATGTTGCGCTGGGCTTCCAGAACTAAGGAGGGGGGAACTTGCCCGGAGGCGATTGCCTCTTCAGCGCCATAAATCTCATTGACCAATTCCATGATGGCCGCGATGCAGGTGTTGAAATGCCAGCGTCCCTGGAAATCATGGCTGACGCGTTTGATAGTCTGGTGCAGCTTGCGCTGAATCGCGCGCGCTTGCGGGGACAACGGCTCCGTCGGTCTCGTTTCCGCCGCTGCGGAAGACGCGGCAAGCCGCGTCTCTACGGTGGAATTTCGGAGATAGAATCTGTAGACGCGTGCGAGAAAGCGCTGAATGCCTTCAATTCCGGTTTCCTGCCAGTCCAGATCGCGATCGGGAGGAGCGGCGAACAAGCTGTACATACGCGTGGCGTCCGCGCCGTAGCGCTCGACCATCTCGTCGGGAGACACGGTATTTCCCAGACTCTTGGACATCTTCGCGCCGTTTTTGATGACCATCCCCTGGGTGAACAGGCGCTCCACGGGCTCGTCGTTCTTCACCAGCCCCATGTCGCGCATGAACTTGGTCCAGAAGCGTGAATAAATGAGGTGGAGAATGGCATGCTCGACGCCGCCGATGTATTGGTCGATGGGAAACCAGTACGCGATTTTTTCGGGGTCGAAGGGAGCGTGATCGTTTTTCGCGTCGGCGTAGCGATAGAAGTACCACGACGAATCGACGAACGTATCCATGGTATCGGTCTCGCGCCGCGCGTGACCGCCGCATTTCGGGCAAGTGGTATTCAGGAATTCAGGCACATTCATCAGCGGTGATCCGCCGGCGAGGGTGATGGGCACCTGGTCGGGCAAAATCACCGGCAAGTCTTTTTCCAGCACGGGAACCAGGCCGTCCTTATCGCAGTAGACCATCGGAATCGGCGTGCCCCAGTAGCGTTGCCGCGAGATGCCCCAATCCTTCAGGCGAAAAGTGACGGTTGCCTTGCCGAAGCCTCTTTCTTGGGCGCGCGCCGACATGACTTTGATCGCTTCCGCGCAACGGAGGTTATTGAACTCGCCCGAGTTCACGAGAATGCCATCCATGGTGGTAAAGGGCAGCGGCGGTTCCACCATGGTTTCTTCGGGATCGGTGTTCGCGGGCAAAATTACGATGCGGATATCCAGGTTATATTTCTTGGCGAACTCGTAATCCCGCTCATCGTGCGCCGGAACGCTCATGATCGCGCCGGTGCCGTAGTCCATGAGGATGTAATTCGCCACCCACACCGGCACGGCTTCGCCGCTGTAAGGATTTTTGGCGTAGCGTCCGGTGAACACGCCATGCTTTTCGATGTTGCCGATGTCGCCAGTTTCTTTGGCGTGGAGCTGCTCGGCGATCAATCCCTCGACTTGCGCGCGCAGTTCGGCGTTGCGGACGATCATGTCGCTCACAATGGGATGTTCGGGCGCTAAATTCAGCGAGGTCGCGCCATAGATCGTATCTACTCTCGTGGTGAAGACGGTGATCGTCGATCCGGCGGGGCCGATCGTTCCGCCGAGATCGAAATCGACGAGCGTGCCCTCGCTGCGGCCGATCCAGTTCTGCTGCATGATGCGGACTTTTTCCGGCCAGCCTGACAGTTTGTCGAGATCGCGCAGCAATTCATCGGCGTATCTGGTGATTCGCAGGAACCATTGTTCCAACTCGCGCTGCTCAACCCTAGTATCCTCATGGCGCCAGCACATTCCTGCGACAACCTGCTCGTTCGCGAGCACGGTGGCGCATTGCGGACACCAGTTCACTTTGCTCTTCTTGCGATAGGCCAATCCTGACGCATAGAGCTTCAGGAAAAACCATTGATTCCAGCGGTAATAATCCGGCAAGCAGGTCGTTACTTCGCGCGACCAGTCGTAGGCGAAACCGAGGCGCTTCATCTGCACCTTCATGGCCGCGATATTGCCGAGCGTCCACTCCTTTGGCGGGGTATTGTTTTTGATGGCCGCATTCTCCGCCGGCAACCCGAACGAATCCCACCCCATCGGATGGAGGACGTTGTAGCCGTTCATCCACATGTAGCGAGCCAGCGCGTCGCCGATGGAATAATTGCGGACGTGGCCCATGTGAAGAGCGCCGGAAGGGTAGGGAAGCATCTCTAACACGTAAAACTTAGGCTTGGCGGAATGGGCTTCGGCGGCGTAGAGCGAGGGATCGTTCTGCCAGCGCGCGGTCCATTTCTGCTCGATGCGCTGCGCGTCGTAGCGCTCTTCGCGGGTGGTGCTGACAGCTTTTTCTTCCTGTGGCATAGGTGAGGATGGAGCGGCAAAGGTAATCCTAGATTTTACAACGGCAGGATGATTCGTAGAGGCGGGGCGCGCCGAGTCTCTGTCGTCGGGCGGAAACGATTGTTTCACGAGCTCTTCAGTCGCCTCGACATTCCGCAAATCGTCTCCTGGGACATCCATCGGGGCCTCGGCGATAAAGGAGGCATGTTGCAGGCGGCGGTCGTTGAGCAGGGAGCGAAAAACCTCGAGACTTAATTTTTGCGGCCGATATGCTCATGGCGGTCCAGGAGATCCGCGCTCCGCTTTCGCGTCATTGCGGTGCCAAACGCGGACGTCAGAGGCGCAAAAATCTGCGAAGCGGAAACTCTAGAGTAGTCTTGCCCCAACTCTATCGATCGTGCAACGGCCCGAGTTCCAGCCTCCCCCCTCAGCACGCTCTTCCACTGAATCCTTTACCGCGAATTTTCCATCATAAGAGCAACCGGTTTGTCGAAACAATCCGTTAATCTATTCATCGCGACCCAAGGCGCAGTCAAAGGATAAGAAGCCGTGTTTTGCAGAAGACTGCATCCACGCTTGTAAGGTCCATGGATCTCCCCCAGAAAATCCGCAGCTTGCCCACCTCGCCCGGGGTGTATCTGTACAAGAATGCCGAGGGCGAAGTCATCTATGTGGGCAAGGCGAAAAATCTGCGCTCTCGCGTCTCTTCCTATTTTCACGAAGGACGATGGGAGGACGCAAAAACCGGGACGCTGGTCCGGGAGGCCGTCGATGTCGACTACATCGTTGTAGCCAATAATAAAGAAGCGCTGGCGCTGGAGAACCACCTCATCAAGCAGAAGAAGCCGCGCTTCAATATTCTGCTGCGCGACGATAAGACTTATCCCTATGTAAAGCTGACGTTGGGTGAGCGCTATCCGCGGGTCTATGTAACGCGCCGTTTGCGAAAGGATGGCAGCGTCTACTATGGTCCGTATTTCCCGGCGAATCTTGCGTACCGGATCGTTGACCTGATTCACCGGCACTTTCTGATTCCATCCTGCAAGGTGGATTTAACGCGCAACCACGCTCGGCCGTGTCTGCAGTTTTATATCAAGCGCTGCTTAGGTCCGTGTGTGATGAACCTCACAACGCCCGAGATCTACGGCGAAGCGGTGCGTGACGTCAAACTGTTTCTTGAAGGCCGACAGACGGACCTGGTGAAGTCGCTGCGAGAGCGCATGTCGGAGGCGGCGGAGGCGGAGGAGTTTGAGCGCGCTGCGCGCTACCGCGATCTGATTTCGACAGTGGAGCAGTTGCAGGAGAAGCAGCGTATAGCGTCGGTCGAAGGCGACGACGCGGACGTCTTCGGCTATCACTACGAAAATCAGATGCTGGCCGTGAACCTGTTCCACATGCGGGGAGGGAAAGTTCTAGATCGCAGAGAGTTCTTCTGGGAAGACCTGCCTGAATTCTTGTCGGAACCCATTTCTGATCCGGACCGGCCGGGGCAAAGCCCCGGCAGCACACAGGAATTTCATCCGGGAGAGTTTTTCTCGGCTCTGCTCAAGCAGCTTTATCTGGGGCAGCCCTACGTTCCGAAAAACATCTACGTTCCCATCGATTTTGAAGATCGGGAGGAGTTGGAAGACGTTCTCAGCGAGCAACTCGCGGGCGAGGGCGCCCGCGCCACACGGGTTCACATTTCGGTGCCGCAGCGCGGTGAGAAGCGCGAACTGATTGACCTTGCGGGTACGAACGCCAAGCAATCGTACGATCAGCGTTTTCGAGTGATGAAGCCGAATGCGCGCGCCATTCAGGACGCACTGCAGGACGCACTGGCGCTTTCGGATCGACCGACGCGTATCGAATGTTTCGACATCAGCCACATTCAGGGCGCGGAGACGGTGGCCTCGATGGTGGTCTGGGAAGATGGCAAGATGAAGAAATCCGACTACCGCAAATTCATCATCCGGACGGTACAAGGAGTCGACGACTTTGCCTCCATGCGGGAGGTGGTGACGCGCCGCTACAAACGCTTGTGTGAAGAACAAAAGCCAATGCCCAGCCTGGTGCTGATCGACGGAGGACTCGGTCAACTGCACGCTGCCGCAGAGGCGCTGGAGGCGATTGAGGTAATTAACCAGCCCCTGGCCGCGATTGCCAAGCGAGAAGAAATTATTTACGTCTATGGTCAGGAAGACGATCCGGTAGTGCTCGATCATCATTCACCGGTTTTGCATCTGGTGCAGCAGATTCGGGATGAAGCTCATCGCTTCGCTGTAACCTTCCATCGCAAGCGAAGGCAAATCAGGGACCGGGCAACGGAACTGAGAGAAATTCCCGGCGTGGGCGCGTCAACTACGCGGCGCCTGCTGGAACATTTTGGCAGCCTGCAGGCGGTGAAGCAAGCTGACGTGGCGGCACTTTCGGCGGTGGTAACGAAAGCACAAGCCGAGGCCATTCTCGAACATTTCAAGAAGGCCGCGATCAGCTCTTAGCGCTCAGCTCCGTGTGATGCTTTCTCATGCAGAGTGCCGGACCTACGGTCAGCCTAACTCTTCCTTGATAATGGTGGTTGTGGATGATACGCTTCGGCGTCCGTGTCTGTGCCGTTTCCAGACATTCAAAAAAACAGGAGAAAAAATGAGAAAAGCTTTGTGCGCCACTCTGTTTGCGGTAACGTTGCTAACCACGCTCCCCGCGCTTGCGCAGAATCCGAATTATGGCTACGTATCGGTGTGGCGGGTCACTTACTACAAGCTAAAGCCGGGTCAAGCAGAACCTTTCTGGAAAGATTTTCGCGAGAACGTCAGGCCATCGTACGAGGCAGTCAAAAAGGAAGGCATCATCACCGACTACAAAGTTTGGACCAACGTCACCACCGATGGCCCGAATGACTGGGATATCGCGGTCGGGTTGATGTATCCCAACTGGGCGGCCCTCGATCAGGGCGAAGCGAAAGCGACAGCGATCATCGCGAAGCATTACGGATCTCGAGAGGCGATGATTGAAGCGGGGAAGAAGCGCAACGAAATACGCGAAGTTGTAGCCAGCAAGTTGGCGCGCGAAGTGATGCCGAAATAAAGATCGAATCGCGAGTGGGACGAAACTGCTGAGTCGGCAGAGACAAAAACCGTGTGGTGGCGCGTGCTTGCTGCGCATTTTACGGGGGCCGCCACCACACGGGCCCGGCGGTGGAAACAGAATCTTTGTGAAGGGGCAAAGAAGCGGAGTCGCCATTTGTGCTCGCTTCTGCAAAAGGTACACGGCGGAAAGTGGCTCCGCCGAACGGGATAGCCACCGCGCGGCGTTTCGAAACAACAAGTTACGCGGTTGCCGCCGGAGGGCCACCTGGATGCAAGAGTTGCAGGGAGTGAGTATTCTTCTCCTCTTTCAGATTTCCTGAAACCCTAAGTCAGCCCATCTGGAGTTCCCCCCTCTTAGCGATTACAACTGCAACCTTTAGGAGGTTGATTATGTTTGCACGCAATGTAACTTTTCGTATGAAATCGAACAAGCTTTCTGACTATAACCGGATCCTTGAAAACGACGTTCTGCCTTTACTGCACAAACAGAAGGGCTTCAAGGAAGAAATCACGTTGGCAAATTCGGCCAACCAGGATGTGATTGCGATCAGTCTGTGGGAGAACAAAGCCAGTGCCGACGCTTACAACACAAATAGCTATCCGGAAGTGTTGAAGGCATTTGCCAGCTGTATCGATGGAACGCCGCAGGTTCGGACGTTTGAAGCCGTCACCTCGACCTTCCATAACACGCTCACAGCAGTGTAAGTAGGCCGACTACCCCCGTCCTTGCGCGCTCTTCCCGCGCGAGGATGGGATTCCAATTCTGTCTCCTCGCACAGGGCTTCCTGGCGTCCCCCTTGCTAGCGTCCCTCCACGATCTTCGTCGCCCGAAACGATTTCACTACAATCTGGTTCGGCTGCATTCCCACCGGAATGATGGTCAGCAAGGAATATTCGGAAGGCTCAAATTTCTTTCTGGGCGTTCGTTTCTGAATGATGGCCAAGTCTCCTGAACCGGAGTCGACCACGAGCAGATAGTTCTGATTTTCGGAGAGCGCCACGCCGTCGGGGTGCGTCCCTACCGAGAGATAAGCGACGACCTTGCCGAGATCCATGTCATAGACCGCGACGTTATTGGATCCGAAGTTAGAGATATAAAGGCGCGAGTCATCGTGCGAAAACGCTCCGCGGGTCGGTTGATCGCCGACCAGATAACTGCCCGCAACTTCATTGGCTGTAGTCTCGATAATGGAGACGCTGCCGGCCGCGAAATTGAAAGCAACCAGTTCTCCACCATCAGGTTTCAGGGCCAGGCTTATGGGAGATTTTCCTACATCCATGAGGGCGAGAAGTTTGTCGCTCTGGACTTCATTTTCCTTCGGAGCGGGATTCTCCTTGCCGGGCGCGGTCTTGAGAGCAATGCTCGCGACCTGACCGGAACCCGAACAGGAGACGAAGGCTTTACTGGAATCGGGCAGGATGGCAATGTCTTCCGGATGTATACAGATGTTGATGGCGGAGCGGACCGCGAGTCGAGCGGTATCGATGATGGAAACCGAGTTGTCGGCGCGATTCGTGACGACGACAGTAGAACCATCAGGTGAAACGCGCGCGAGGCCGGGAGTTCCTCCGACAGGAATCGTGGCCGCAACCGTACGATGGTCGAGATCGAGAACGGAGACGTTGGCCGAGCCGGAATTGGCGACGAAGGCGCGGTGGCCGTCGGGGGAAACGTCGATGAAGAAAGGACGTCCGTAAACTCCGATGGTGGCGACAACTTTATTTTCCTCGGCGTCGATCACGCTGACGTTCGAGGAGCCCGTATTGACGACGTACACTTCATTTCGTTTGGGACTGGCAGCGATTCCTGTAGGGTCGATACCAACCTGCAAGGTCTTGACGGCGCGAAAGCTGCGCAGGTCGACAACCGTAACCGTGTTGCTCTTGCCATTCGTGACGTAAGCATATTCGCGGTAGAGCGGGCCGTAGCCAGGGAGGGTGCGTTGGTGGAAGTAGAACCATCCGCCGGCGAGGACTAGCGGGATGAGGAACGCGAATAACAGGAATTTTCTCATTTTCACAAAAGGGGACGATCAGGCCTGACTGCAGGCAAGAGATTATCAGATGCTGACGGGTTCAGTTCAATGTGAACGTCACCTCTTCGCTCACTTCGACGGCGACCGACTTTCCGGCAAGAGTGCCGGGGTGGAATCTCCACTTGCCGACGGTTCTGATCGCCTCTTCATCCAGTTCCGGAGAAACGCTCTTGATGACAATGATATCGCGCGGCTTTCCGTTGGTACCGACGATCAGCGAAAGCCAAACCGTCCCCACGCTTCCCGATCCCTTGGCGGACCTCGGATAACTCGCCGGTTTCGAATGAACGAGAACGGGGGCGAGGACGGGACCGCCGGCACGTACCGCTCCGTCTCTCGCCGGCGCATCAGAACCTGGGCCGGAGTTGTAATAAAAATGAATATGAAGGCCGAGTTTCTTCCCCCTAAACTTAAATGGCAGCGGTTCCACTGGGGACGAAGCCGCAATCGATGACCACGCGGCCCGGTCCAGTTCGGGGTCGCCCGAAGTGCCTACCAGGCGCAGGTCCCGGATGCTGCCATCGGAGTAGATGAAGAATTCCACGACCACGTGCCCTGGCTTGGCGATCGGCGCCTGAGCCTCATCAGGCATCAGCCGAATCCACGTCGATCGGATCGCCGGAAGAACAGTGCCATGGAGATAAGGACAGAAATCCACGCCGTTCGTATCGGTGGTGATTTCGATCTGATTGGCCAAGGCAGGGCAAGGCGTGTTGGAGTCGTCATGGGAGTTGGCAGAGGTCTGGAACGCCGATGACTGTGCGCCGGCAACGACGAGCGAGGCGGCCAGCGGAAGAAGGAACGGGAGTAGGAGAAATTTTCTCAAGGACGAGTTGGCCTGGGTGAAGGCAAGGAGTTTTCAAGAACTCAATGGAAGACCTCGAAGGTTACTTCTACGTGGGTTTTGGTCGCAGCGGGTTTTCCGTCTAATGTTGCGGCCTGAAATTTCCATTCCTTCACGGAATCAATGGCCTCCTTATCGAAGTCGGTTGTAAGCGAACGAAAGACTGTAATGTCGTGTGGTAGGCCATCGGGGCTAACCACAAGCTCCAAAACAACAGTCCCAGGAAGGTGTGCGTTACCTTGCCTTTTCGGAAAGTTCGGAGCAGGCGAGTGGATAGGGCGTGGCGGGGTGGTGCAGGTCGGATTAGTAATGCCGCCGCAGAACGGAATCTTCTGTGGCTGTGGAGCATAAGGTTGCGCCGCCACGGTGCCGATGAAAAGCAAGATAAATGCAACTCGCGGTGTCATTCTCGAACCTCTCCAAATCAGGGGTTAGATTTTATATTACGCTCTAAAACCGGGAACCCATCAGCTTTCCGGGCTGTCCCGGCACCGCCGCGGTCTCCGACGGGGCGGAAACTGTGGATGAAGTAATTCTATTTATTTAGACGGAACATCACCTCGACGTTGATCAGAACCGGAACCGGTTTGCCATTCTTCGTGGCCGGTTCAAATTTCCACTTCTTCACAGCGTCCATGGCCGCGTCATCGAGATCGTCGCTGTCGGAATTTATAGCTTTAATGTCGCGCGGCCGACCGTTGGTTTCAACCTATCGAAAGCGGAACCGCGCCTATGTGGTGCGCTTCCCGTGCCTACTCCGGATATTCCGGATCGGGGGAATAAATCGCACGCGGCGCTTTCACGGCTCCCCCCACATGGAAGACGCCGACAGGAGGTGACACCGTCGAGTCGTTTTGGCAGAGTGCAACCAAGGAAAAGATCACACAGCCGATGGCGAGGACAACAACGCGATGCCGTTTCATTCGATCAATCCGCAGAGCTTGTCGCTTCAACCGGGACACGACCCGAAAGGGGAATCGTTCTCCCCAGTACCGCCGCAATCTGCCTCACCTGGACCATCAGCGTGTCGAACTGATCCGGGTACAGCGACTGCACGCCATCGGACAACGCGCGGTCGGGATCGTGATGGACCTCCACGATCAGGCCGTCAGCTCCAACGGCGACGGCGGCGCGGGAGAGCGGTGTTACTTTGTTGCGTTTGCCGGTACCATGACTGGGATCGACGATGATGGGCAGATGGCTTAGGCGCTGGACGGCGGGCACAATGCTGAGATCGAGCGTGTTGCGGGTGTGATCGGCGAAGGTGCGGACTCCGCGCTCGCAGAGGACGATGTTGTAGTTGCCCTCGCTCATGATGTACTCGGCGGCCATGAGAAATTCTTCCAGCGTCGCCGAGATACCGCGCTTCAGCAGGACGGGCTTGCGGGCGCGTCCGGCGCGCTTGAGCAGAGAAAAATTCTGCATGTTGCGGGCGCCAATCTGGATCATGTCGGCATATTGATCGACCAGATCGAGCGACTCGTAATCGACGGCCTCGGTCACGATCAGCAAGCCGAAGCGCTGGCGGACTTCGGCCATGATCTTGAGGCCTTCTTCGCCGAGTCCCTGAAAAGAATAAGGAGAGGTTCGAGGTTTGTAGGCTCCGCCGCGAAAGAACTGGGCTCCGGCGCGAGCGACGCGCTCGGCGATAGTGAAGGCCTGATCGCGCGTCTCGATGCCGCAGGGTCCAGCGATGATGGCGAGGTCGGGACCTCCGACGGTGACGGGGGAGCCGCTTCCGTTCGCCCCGGGAAATTTGATGATCGTGTTGTCGGGCTTGGTGTCACGGCTGACCAGCTTGTAGGGTTTGGAGACGCGGATAACTTCCTGCACTCCGGGCATTTCTTCGAGTGACCCGGATTCGACCTCGCCCTTATTGCCGGTGATGCCGATGGCGGTGCGTTGCGCGCCGGGCATGGAGTGAGCGCGGTATCCGAGCGCCTCAATTTTCTGGCAGACGGCGCGGACCTGCTCTTCGGTGGCCTGCGCTCGCATGACGACAAGCATGGGGATTACCTCGAATGGATAAGTCTAGCGTCGGACGGGGCGTAGGGCAACGGGGTGGGCTATGTGTGGTGGCGGGACTCTGTCCCGCCCTTACGGGGCGGAGCCCCGTCACCACACGAGCGCGTTATGCGCTCCAGCCTTTTGCGAATTCGACCAGGCTGCGCAGGGCTATTCCTGACGGGCCTTTGGCGATCCACGGTTTATTTTCTTCCATCCATGCGGTACCGGCGATGTCGAGGTGAATCCACGGAGTGTCTTCGGCAAATTCTTTCAGGAACATGGCGGCGAAGATAGCGCCTCCATAGCGGCTTCCGGCATTGACCATGTCGGCAATGTTGGACTTGATCAGCTCTTTGTAATCGTCGTCCAACGGAAGGCGCCACATTTTCTCTCCGGCCTGCTGGTTGGCTTGGGAGAAACGCTCGTACATTTCGTCGGTGCTGGCAAAGATTCCGGCATTGACGTAGCCGAGGGCGACAACTACGGCGCCGGTCAGGGTCGCAGCGTCGACCAGATGCGTACAGCCGAGTTGTCGTGCATAGCTCAGGCCGTCTGCCAGAATCAAACGCCCTTCGGCGTCGGTGTTAATGATTTCTATCGACTTGCCGGACATGGCGATCTGCACGTCTCCCGGCTTTTGCGCTTTGCCGGAGGGCATATTTTCGGTGGCCAATATGACAGCGGTGACCCTCACTTTCGGCTTGAGCAGCGCGATGGCGCGCATGGCGCCGATCATGGTAGCGGCTCCGGCCATGTCGTATTTCATCTTCTCCATGCCGTCGGCGGGTTTGATGGAAATGCCTCCGGTGTCGAAGGTGACTCCTTTTCCTACCAGGCCAAGATGAACTTTGTCAGCCGCGCCCACTGGATCGTAGCGCAGCACGATGAGCGCGGGCGGTTCGTCCGAGCCCTGGGCGACGCCCCAGAATGCGCCCATCTTCAACTCTTTGATTTTGTCGGGTCCGTAGGTTTCGCAGATCAGGCCGACCTCCGACGCCATCTTCTTCGCGCGCTCGGCAAGGATGTTGGGCGTCATCAGATTCGAGGGCTCGTTGACCAGGTCGCGGGTGAAGTTCTGCGACTCGCCTACGATGCGTCCGGTTTGGAGAGCGGCTTCAGCAGATTTCATGTCGCCATCGCCGTCCTTTGGAATGGCGATGGTGATGGAGTCGATCTTTTGATCTTTGCGGTCGCTCTTGTAGTAGTCGGTGTCAAAATTGCCGATCAGAGCGCCTTCGACGATGGCACGGACGGCGGAGGGGGAGGGAACTCCATTGCCTCCGCTAAGGGCGAATACGAAGCTGCGAATGCTTTTGGCTTTGAGGGTGCGCACGGCGGCGCCGGCGAGTTGACGCAGTTCGGAGGCGGAAAAGTTCCTGGCCTTGCCGCCTCCGAGGAGCAGCAGGCGCTTGGCTTTCAATCCCGCAGGGTTGTGCAAGAGCGTGGTTTCGAAGAGTTTGCCGGTGACCTCGCCGCTGGCAACGACATCTTTTGCGGCATCGCGGACGGCGGCATCGGCGCATTCGACGGAGAGGACGGGCTTGTCTTTTTCGCCTTTATTTTGCTCGCCCTTATTTTTGTCGGCGGGATCAAGGACGACTACGACCAGGCAATCGGTTTCGAGTTGAGACGGAGCGGAGGAAGTGAGGTTTGTTTTCATGATGGAATATGTTCAGTATCCACGGAGAGTGGGGAAACGCGCAACTGAGGGCCGCAAACCAAACGGAATACAGACGGTCGAATCTCACCCCCGTCGACTCCGCTCAGGGCGGGCTCCGGCACACAGAACGGGCAAGGAATAGAGCACCCTCGCTTGGTGATGCATACCAGAGGGCCCGCTTTTCTACGCTCTTTTACTGCGCGTGATGGCTTCTCGCGCTTCTTTGTCGGCGGTGCGGCGGCGTTCGGTTTCGCGCTTGTCCCAGAGCTGTTTGCCTTTGGCGAGGGCTAGTTCTACCTTGATTTTCCCGTTCTTGAAATACATGCGGGTGGGGATCAGGGTCTGTCCTTTTTGCTGGGATTTGCCGATCAGCTTGCGGATTTCTTCCTTATGAACGAGCAGTTTACGAGTACGAAGCGCGGCGTGATTGGAGGAGTTGCCGTGGTCATAGGGACCGATGTGGCAGTTGAGGAGCCAGAGCTCGTCACCTTTGATCAGACCGTAGGAGTCCTTTAGATTCGCCGACCCTGCCCGGACCGATTTCACCTCGGTGCCGGTGAGAACCACCCCCGCCTCAAATTTTTCGAGCAAGAAATAGTTGTGACTTGCGTTCCTATTTACGGCAGCGTCCCTTTCCCCCGAAGCGGTGGGCTGGCGGCGGGGATTTTTCTCCCGGTTGGGCTGGGTCTGGTGGCTAGTCTGCTTGGCCATATTGCTGATAACGAAGCTGAAAAGAAAGTAACACGCCGGGTCTTCGGGTGTCAGTTTTCAGGTGTCAGGAAAAACAGAACCATGGCCGCGACGCATCTTTCCTGCGATCGGACTGCCTGGCCCCTTAGGGACAGGTACCAATGAGTGTAAACACCGACGTACCAATCACTTCGGGGGCGAGTTCATGCGATGCTATAATCCAAAAATCCGGTACTTTTTTGCTCGTGGTGGCCTTCGGACGCTGGGCGGCGGAACGCGCTCAAGCTGAGTTTGAGTGGTCATTCTTGGAGATCGTGATTGACCTGCCGCCGGGAGAGATTCTTATGAGGACTGCTTGATGAGACGCGTTATCCGTCCGGCTCTGTCGATCCTGTTCGTGCTGTTATTTCTGGGCCTTTCCGGTTTTGCCAAAAAGAAAGTCGATACCGCCAAGGCACTTTATGAGAAAGGCACCGACGCCGAGGCACGGCAGAACTACGAACAGGCCTTCGACTATTTCAAGCAAGCCTACAGCCTAAAGCCGAAAGAGCTGAAGTATCGAACCGCGTTCGAGCGGACCCGATTCCTGGCGGCATCGTCGGAGGTGCATCGCGGGCAGATTCTGCGGGATGGGGGCAAACTTGACGAGGCCCTGGTGCAGTTCCAGAAGGCGCTGGAGACGGATCCGTCTTCGTTCATTGCGCAACAGGAGCTGAAACGCACCCAGCAGATGATCAAAGAGGCGGAGAGTCCGCAACCGCCGGCGGCCGCAACAACTCCGCTGCGCCGGCGACTGGAGTCGGCGCAGGGTCCGGTCGAACTGGCTCCGATCTCGAATGTGCCGATCACGCTCAAAGTCACGGAGAAAGCCAACGTGATTTATGAGACGGTGGGCAAACTGGCCGGCATCAACGTACTTTTCGATCCGGATTATGTTCCGAAACAGGTGCACGTCGAATTGAACAATGTGACCCTGCAAGAGGCGCTGGAAATTATTTCGTTTGAGACGAAAACCTTCTGGCGTCCGGTGACACCGAACACGATTTTTGTCGCACAAGACAATCCTGCGAAGCGGAAAGAGCTGGAACAAAACGTCATCAAAACCTTTTATCTTTCGAATCTTTCTCAGCCGACCGAGTTGCAGGACGTTGTGAACGCGATGCGCACCATTCTGGAAGTGAGCCGGATCCAGCAGTTGCCGTCACAGGGAGCGATCGTGGTGCGGGGCACGCCGGATCAGGTAGCGCTGGCGCAGAAACTGGTGGACGATCTGGACCGGGCGAAGCCCGAGGTACTGATCGAAGTGGCGGTGATGCAGGTAAGCCGGGACAAGTCGCACACGCTGGGCATCAATCCCCCAACCAACCTCTCGATTCAGTTGCAGAACAATCTTCAGACCAACACGACTTCGGCGGCGACCGGAAGCGGTACGAGCGCGACGGTTACATCGACCAGCGGGTCGAGCAGTCTGAGCCTGAACCAGATCGCGAATTTGAATGCCACGGACTTCCAGGTCACGATTCCGGCGGCCACGGCGACGGCGCTGATGAGCGACAGCGATACCAAGGTGATTCAAAATCCGCAGATTCGGGCGCTGGACGGGCAAAAGGCGACGTTGAAGATCGGCGATCGCGTGCCGGTGGCTACGGGGTCGTTCCAGCCCGGCATTGGCGGCGTGGGCATTAACCCTCTGGTGAACACTCAGTTTCAATATCTCGATGTCGGGGTGAACATCGACATTACGCCGCGGGTGCAGGCGGGCCGCGAAGTTTCGTTGAAGATGTCGATGGATGTTTCGGACGTCGATTCTTACGTGAGCATCGGAGGCATCAGCCAGCCGGTCATCGGGCAGCGCAAAATCGAGAATGAAATCCGCCTGAAAGATGGCGAGGTCAGCTTGCTGGGCGGCATGATGGAGGACTCGAAGACGAAGGCTCTGACCGGAATCCCAGGCCTGGCGAACATTCCGATCCTGCGATATCTATTTTCGCAAGACACCTCGGACCACTCTACGAATGAAATTGTCTTCGTCATCATTCCGCACATTATTCGAGCGCCGGAGATACTGCGTGGCAGTGGCGATATGCTCGACGTGGGCACGGCCAACGCGATTCAGTTGAGAACGGCGAACAGCAAGGCAGCGGTGCCGGTGAATACGGCTGCGTCGCCAACGGGCTCGGCGGGGGCTCCGCAGGGCGCAGCTTCAGCTTCGCCGTTAGCACCCGCCGCGGCCACAGTTGCTATTCCGCCGGCACCTCGCCCACCGACTGGTCAGAGTTTGACCGCGCAGGCACAGATCCCGACTTATTCAGGGGCGCCAATTCCGGGACCATCGAAGCCGGCGGTGACGAATCCGAATCCGCAAAATCAGGCTGGCGCCTCCGCCGCAATGTTCCTGTTCGATCCCGCCACTTTGACGCAGGCGAAAGGGTCGACCTTCACCGTCAACGTGATGCTTTCTGGCGGGCAGAATGTGTACTCCGTGCCGGTACAACTTAGCTACGACCCGAATCAGTTGACGGTGGTCAATGTTTCGAATGGCGGATTCCTGTCGCAGGATGGCCAAGCGGTAGCGTTGGTGCATCGAGACGACCCGGCGACCGGAACGCTGCAGGTCACGGCTACGCGACCACCTGGGGCGGGAGGAGTTTCTGGTCAGGGCGCGGTGGTGACGCTCACGTTTATGGCGAAAGGTCCAGGACAGTCGGCTCTGACCATTACTCGGGGCGGGGCGCGCGATCCGGCGATGCAGCCGATTCCGATGAGCGGGGCGCAAGCGGCTATAACGATTCAATAAGGATGTTCTCAGTTCTCGGTAGCTAGTGAGATCGGCAGATGTAACTGAGAACCAGAAACTGAGAACTGAGTATTATGGACCACTCTGTAAATCCGCGAAAAGCTGGTCGCTCCGAACGCGGGTTCACGCTGATTGAGCTGATCGTGGCCACTGCGATCATGGCGATTCTGGTGGGCGCGGCTTTTCCGCTGGCCAAGAACGCGGTTCAACGGGAGCGGGAACACGAACTGCGCCAGGATCTGTGGATGATCCGCGACGCCGTCGATCGCTACAAAGACGCGGCCGATCGCGGGGCGTTCCAGATCAAAGTTGGAAGCGAAGGCTATCCTCCCGATCTCGACACGCTGGTCACAGGCGTGGACGTGCAGGGGAAGAAGCTGAAATTTCTGCGCCGGATTCCGGTCGATCCCATCACCAAACAGGAGTGGGGATTGCGCTCGATGCAGGATGACAAAGACTCGACTTCCTGGGGTGGACAGAACGTTTTCGATGTTTACTGCAAGTCGGACCTCACCGCTTTGGACGGAACGAAATTCAAGGATTGGTAAATGAGATTCGGGTCCGAGCAGCGAAATTCAGATGTCCGCAATTCCATCCCCCGCACTTCCCGCGCCGGCCATGGCAAAGTTGACACGCGTGGGTTTACGCTGATTGAGATGGTGGTGGTGATCAGCATGATCCTGGTGTTGCTGTCGATCGCGCTGCCCATGTACAACCAGAGTATTGTTCGCGCCAAGGAAGCCAAGCTGCATCAGAATCTGGCAACGCTCAACGACGTCATCGAAAAGTTTTCGCTCGATAAGGGGCACGCCCCGCAATCGCTGGACGATCTGGTGCAGGCGGGATATCTCAAGTTCATCCCGGAAGACATCACCGGTCGCACCGACAGTTGGAAGACGGATGCGGAAGATCCGCAAAATGCCTGGGACCCGAACCAAACCGGTATTGCAGGAGTGCATAGCGGGTCGGATGAGGCCTCGAGCGACGGGAGTGCCTATTCGTCCTGGAGCCACTAGATCGCCAGATCGAAATCGAAGAGGAACGAGACTGAGAGCCAAACGACGTGAATCGAAGAACGACAGGACGAGGCCCGGGATTCACGGTGATCGAGATGATGGTGGTGATCAGCATCATCCTGATCCTGCTGGGCGTGGCCATGCCCATCTACAACCACAGCCTTACCCGCGCCAAGGAACAAAATCTGCGGAAGAATCTGGCCATTCTGAACCAACTGATCTTCCAGTACACCCAGGACAAGCAAAAGGCGCCGCAGTCGCTGCAGGATCTGGTATCGGCGAAGTACCTCGATACCATTCCCAATGACATCACTGGAAGCGATACCTGGGTGCCAGAAGAGGCAGAGGATGTCATCATGTCGGTAGACCAGACCGACACGGGCGGAATGATCGGGGTGCACAGCGGTTCGAGCGGCACTGCCACCGACGGGACTGCGTATTCGACCTGGTAGGGCGGCTCTCCGCTCGCACCTCACAAAAGGCTGGAATCATCGGAATCAACCGGTCCATAGAGGGCCCGGTGCTAGGATCAATTTCGCAGGATTTTCCTGAGAGCTGACAGCTGGAAGGCAAGAGCTGTCTCTGGAGGTTGGTTTGGACTTTCTCAACCGTCTGCAGCCGCTGGCGCTGCTCATACTGCGGTTTGTTTTGGGCGCGATCATGATCGCGCATGGCTATAAGAAGGTGTTCGGCGGTTTCCATCATCATATGGACATGGTCGGTTCGCTCGGGCTGCCCCACTGGATGGCGTATCTGTCCACGGGAGCGGAGTTTCTTGGCGGAATCGCGATCGTGCTGGGATTGTTCACCCGTTTCTTTTCGCTCGCATTCGCGATCGAGATGGGCGTAGCCATCTGGAAAGTGCACTTTAAGAATGGGCTCATGGGCCAAGGCGGATATGAATTTCCTCTGGCTCTGGTCGCGATCGCTTTTGCGCTCCTTTGTTTTGGCGGCGGGCCTTGGGGGTTTAATTTCGGAAGAGGCTCCGGAGGTTCGAGCAAACCGAAGAGAGGGTAGGTGCTGGCGGTGGAGGGAGAGCCGAGCTCGATCGGGGCTTTCCCGCTCTCAATGGCCGTGTGTGGAGGCTTTCGCGGCGATCGGCTCCGGCTTAGCCACGCTCTCCGCGGGCAACGTAAACTTGAAGACGGATCCCTGGGTGGGCAGCGACTCAACCCAGATCCTTCCTCCGCTTCGTTCGATGATCTTTTTGCAGATGGCGAGGCCAATTCCGTTGCCCGGATATTCCGTTCTGGAGTGAAGGCGCTGGAAGACAACAAAAATCTGCTCGGCTTGTTCGGGCGCAATCCCGATTCCGTTATCGGCTATGCTGAATAACCATTGCGCGCCCGATCGTTCCGCATGCGCTGATATTTTCGGAGCCTCTTTTCCGCGGAACTTGATGGCGTTGCCGATGAGATTCTGAAAGACCTGTACCATCTGCGAGTGATCCGCCCACACCACCGGCAACGAAGAACGCGTGATCACCGCCCCACTCTCTCGAATTGCCGGCCCGAGAATCAGCAGAACTTCCTCGATGGCTGCGTCACAATTTACTTCTTGGGGGGCGAATTCGGCGCGTCCTACCCGAGAGAAGGAGAGCAAATCCTGAATCAGGGCCTGCATGCGGAGCGCTCCCTCGCAGGCGTAGCCAATGAATTTGTCGGCATTTTGATCGAGCTGGCCGCGATAGCGCTCGGCCAGCAATTGCGTGTAGGCGGCTACCATGCGAAGCGGCTCCTGCAAATCGTGCGATGCGACATAGGCGAACTGCTCCAGATCGGCATTGGAGCGAGCCAGTTCTTCGGCCTGCCCGGCCAGGCGCTTCTCGGCTTGCTTGCGTCCGGTAATGTCGCGCGCAATTTTTGAAGCACCCACAATTTCGCCGCTCGAATTCCTGATCGGCGAGATGGTGGCGGAAACGTCAACCCGAGTGCCATCCTTTCGCAAGCGCACCGTTTCGAAACTTTCAACCCGTTGCCCACGGGCGATGCGCGCGAGAATCCCGGATTCCTCGGGCGCGAGTTCCGGCGGAAAGAGCATGCACACCGGTCGGCCCACGGCTTCGGCGGCGGTGTAGCCGAACAGTCGCTCGGCGCCGGAATTCCAGGCCGTGATGGTTCCGTCTAAAGTTTTGCTGATAATGGCATCGTTCGAACCTTCGACCACGGCCGCCAGGCGCTCGCGGATCTCTTCCGCCAGTTTGCGCTCGGTGATGTCGGTGCGGATGGCAATGTACTGGCGTGGTCTGCCATTTTCATCCAGCAGCGGGACGATCGTAGCGTCCAACCAGTAGATCGAACCATCCTTGGCGCGGTTTCGAATCTCGCCGTGCCATACCTGGCTATCGCCAATGGTGTGGTACATGTGCTGGAAGAACTCTTTCGAGTGGTATCCCGAGTTCACAATGCGGTGATTCCGGCCAATCAGTTCCTCCCTGGAATATTGGCTGATGGCGCAGAATTTGTCGTTGACACTGGTAATGGTGCCGGCGAGGTCGGTGACGGCCACGATAGAGTGCTGATCCAGAGCAAACTTTTGATCCGCGAGATCTTTGAGCGCAGCTTCCTTGGTGATCAAGCTCTCCTTCAAGGCCTGTTGCGCCAATGTGCGCTCGGAGACCTCGGATTGCAAGGCAGCGGTGCGTTCGGCCACCCGTTGTTCCAGTTTTGCATTGAGAGCATCGCTGCGGTCGACGATGAAAGCGATCCAGGTGAAGCCAACCAGCAAAGCACCGCACAGGATGGCAAGCAAGCCCGCTTCTACCGAGGTGAAGTGAGCTTCGCTAAGCAACGCCTTCGAGATCGACCAGCCGATGAGGCTAAGAACCAGGAGGGCGGCGGGGAGCGCCTTGCGAAACAATCGCGCTCCCGCACTCTGCCTGACCAGAAGTCCGTTAAGAGCCCAGCCCGGGCGCGCGCATAGCAGTCCGCAGGCCAGAACAAAGAATGTCAGGGCAGTCGGCAAAGCCATCATAATGCCCGAGGCCGTGGGCTGCAGCAGGAGTGCGGAGAGGCTGAATGCGGAAAGAATCGCTGTGCCAAGAGCAAGAAACTGAGATGGCCAATCGGCTCGCCGGGGTTTCCAGTTCAGCAGCAGAAGCGCGGGACCGAGCAGCAAGAGGTTCAGAGCCGTGATGGTTGCCATCAGGCCTGGCCGTGCGCCCGGGATGGTCTCTGCGGCGGGTACCACGACCAGCAGTCGATCCAAGCGGAAATCCCAGCCCCAAACGTGTTCCGCCAGGGTCAGTAGGCCGACCAGGCAAACCACAGCCGCCGCACTCTGACCGGCAAACTGGCGAATCTCCTGGAAGGATTGCCTGTCTTCATTCGTTCTTGTTTCTGTTTCTGTTCTCTGTAACCACAGGGAAACACCGAGTAGAAGCAGACAGGCAGCGGCGTTCGGCACGATCCTGATGGGGGCGGCGATCCAGGTTTCGAGAGCCGCGATATGAAGTTTCCAACCTGCCAGGGCCGACAGCCCGGTAACAACCGTGAAAACAGCGCTGGCAGAGACGAAGATGCGCAACCGGTTGACCAGGCGAGGATCCAAGCGGTCGATCATGCAGTTGCGTCCTGCGGCAACGACTGCCCCGGCGTATGTTCACCCTGCGCCACGAAATCACGAAGATGCAGCGGTTGGAAAGAGTGCATGACTGGGAAAGAACCTCACGGTGGAGCCATCGGCAAGCCGGTGGCGGGTCCACAGACTTTGCCGGTTACGAAATGTCAGGCCGAGCGCCGTAGCCCGCGCTTTCGGAGGCCGGATCCCCTTTGGGTGGGTTCGATGGGGGTCCAGTTTCCAATTGCCAGCGTAACTTCCGCGCCGATTCGAGCACTGACTGCAGCTTTTCGCCCGCTGCCGCCGGCAGGCCGGGAACCTCAATGGCTAGTTCAGTGGACAGCAACAGAGCCGTGAGCGTTTCGCTCACATCGCTATAGATCGTCTCGGCCGCTGCTCGACGCGCAACGGCTTCCTCGCGCAGCCGCCGCTCGATCGCGCACCGGACCTCGCGCACCAGACGATCGATGCCGCTGATCGCCAGATTCAGTTGCACGGGAAGGGCAGTGCCTATGTGCTCCAGCATGAGATTGGCTTCCTCGGGCGTGGCTTCGAGTAAGTGTTGATCGAGAACGGCAATCCGGTAGCTCTCGGCCCGCAACAGCGTTGTAGCCAGCGCCAGGTTTTCCGCGATCACAACCTTCTGGCCGGTGGCCTGGTGGAGTGCGGTCGCACATTCGCAGGCGCGATCACTGGGCGTTGCCAAGAGAATCATGGAGACGCCATCGCAACTTCCGGGCCACTCGCTTGGGATTAAAGAATCAATAGGTTGAGAGCAGGTGCTCTCACTGAACTCCCATTCTGGAACAATCGCCGAGCCCACGCCCCGCAGTCCGGGAGCGCGATGGCTTGGAAATCGAAACGCGGCGGAATGAGTGGCAGGCGGCAGGCTGGGGACGCGCCCGGCATCTGGAGTATCTCTAACGCGTCTCGTACTCTTTCAGCTTCCGGTACAGTGTGGTTTTGCCGATGCCCAACAGTCGCGCCGCCAGCATTTTATCTCCGTTAACTTGCGCCAGGGCGTTCAATATGGTGACTCTTTCCAGTTCCGCCATCGGCACGATTCCATTGGCTGGCTGGCTGGCCGTCAGCAACGCGTTGGGAGCGCCGTGGATCTGGGTGGGAAGGTCGCGGACCTGAATTTCCTGAGCGCTGCTGAGCGCACACGCCCGCTCCAGAGAATTTTCCAGCTCGCGCACGTTGCCCGGCCAGTCATAGTGCAAGAGCGCCTTGAGCGCCTCATCCGAAAGCGTTCTCTCCTGGCCCGCCTCGCGTCCGATACGCTCCAGGATGTGCGCCACCAGCAGCGGAATGTCCTGGCGGCGCTCGCGCAGCGCGGGAATGCGCAGGGTCAGCACATTCAGCCGAAAATAGAGATCGCGGCGAAATGTGCCACCGGTGACTGCGCGCTCCAGATCACGATTGGTCGCCGCCAGAATGCGAACGTTAATCGGAACCCGCCTTACGCTCCCCACCGGACGAATCTCCTTCTCCTGAATGGCGCGCAAGAGCTTGGCCTGCAAATCGACGGGCAGTTCGCCAATTTCGTCGAGAAACACGGTGCCTCCTTCGGCGATAGCGAGCAGTCCATCTTTCGGATTCGTCGCCCCCGTGAAAGCTCCGCGCACGTGCCCAAAGAGCTCGCTTTCGATCAGGGTCGGCACGAGCGACCCGCAGTCGACGGGAATAAACGGCTTGTTGCGGAAGATCCCCGCAAAATGAATGGACTTCGCCACCAATTCCTTGCCCGTGCCGCTCTCGCCGAGAATCAGTACGGGATGCACGCTTTGTCCGGCTTTGGCAATAATGCGGAAGAGTTTTTCCATTTCCGGCGCGCGGCCGATAATGTTGCCGAAGCCCTGTCGCGACCGGATCGTCTCGCGCAGCAAGCGGTTTTCCGTTTTCAGCCGCAGATGGCCGGCCACACGTTCCAGGAGCAAGCGCAGTTCCTCCATGCTGAACGGTTTGGTGACGTAGTCGTAGGCACCGTCCTTCATCGCCTGTACCGCGGATTGCACGGTGCCATAACCGGTGACCACGATCACCAGAGCGTCGGCATGATGTTTCCTGATGGTATGCAGGACTTCGAGCGCTCCGGCGCCCGGCCTCATGTCGAGCAGCACCACGTCACTTCCCGAGGTTTCCAGCGACCGGTAGGCTTGCTCAGCGCTCTCCGCCGCCTGGGTATTGAAGCCGAGCGACCGCGCTACTTCGCGGCAAGCTTCGCGGAGGGTGCGATCGCCATCCACGATCAGGAGATTGAGGAAATTCGCTGCCTCGAGTTGCGGGGTGCGGAGCTGATTCTGGCTGATGACTCCGGCGGTGGCTGCGGTCAACATTCTAAACGTTCTCCTTGCGAAAACAATGTTGAGACGGAGTTGGTCCCGTCTCTTGCCCAAGGCAGACGCGGCCCGCCGCATCTCCAGGCGAACTCAATGCTCCGTAGAAGCCTGGCGGGCGGAAGACGCCGATTCGCCGGCGACGGGAAGAAATACTTCTATCGAAGTGCCGCGTCCTAATTCGCTCTCGACCTCAATCCTGCCACCCATTTCCGTGACCAGGCGCTGCACCGTCGCCAGCCCGATACCCGTACCGGCTCCTGCCTTCTTAGTGGTGAAGAAGAGTTCGAACAGACGCGCGCGGGTGGCGGCATTCATGCCACAACCTTCATCGGTCACGGTCAGCACGATGGCGGGCCGCGCGTTCCCAGGTTGTATTGGATCGGAAAATTGTGGGTTGGGAAATTCGGAGGAGAGCGTGCTCATCTGGATCTTCCCGCCCTCCGGCATGGCATCGCGCGCGTTGAGCACCAGGTTGAACAGGATCTGCCGCAACTGCGCCGGGTCGGCCAGTATCCGTCCGGCCTCGGAATTGAGCCCAGGATCGAGGGTTACGATCAGCTCAATTTTTTCGCCCAACAAGCGTTGCAGGAGATTCCTGGTCGGCGCCACAATTTCGTTGACGAGAATGGGCCGTGGATCTGCCACTTGTTTGCGTGCGATGTCGAGGAGTTGCCGGGTCAGCGCCGCGCCGTGTTCGCCGGCCAAGCGCACCTCATCGACGTGCTGACGCAGCCCGCTTCTTTCCCACGTGGCGTTGAGCGATGCGCCTTCCGCAGGGCCGGGCGTCGTCAATTCGGCGCTCCCCAGGCGGCCACTTCCTGATCCTTCTGTGACTAACCCAGCTGTGACTAATCCACTGCTGAGCAGGTCGCAGCAGAGCAGGATGCCGGTCAGCAGATTGTTGAAGTCATGCGCGATCCCTCCCGCCAACCGCCCGATGAGTTGCATCTGTTCGGCTTCGCGCAGAAATTCCTCCTTGTGCTCACTGCCGGCCGAGTTGGCCAGGATGGCGATGAGGAAAGCGGGCTGCCGCCGGGCATCGCGTCCGAGCGAAAGGGTCAGAAGGGCGCGGAATTCGGAGCCGTCTCTCCGCCGGTAAAGCTTTTCGATTTGGAACGAATCGCGCTTGCCAAGGAGCAGTTCATGCAGCCAGGTTTCGTTCGGCAACGGGCCGTGGGAGGAGTTTTGGCTGGCAATTGGGTCAACCCCTTCGAGGCGCAGTTCGAGATTGAGGGCTCGAGCGTGGGCGCTCATCAGTTCGGGTACGGTGCAGCCCATCATTTTGGCGAGGGCCGGATTTGCCTTCAAAATCGTGCCATCGAAACGGCAAATCGCGATGCCGAGCGCGGCTCCTTCGAACAATGCCTGGAAGCGCGGGTCGCCATCGTAATCGAGCGCCATCGGAAATTGGGTCACTACGTTCATGGCAACGGCCCTCCAGGCTGGGGAAAAATGAACTCCAATGTTTCGAGTATCTTCCGCGCGTGAAACGCGCCAAACTCGACTGTGGGAAGTTTATGGCGAAACCGATGGCCGCTAAGTGCGAGCCATCACAATCAATTTGTGACGAATCTGACCGTGTCGGGCGGGGGGGTGGCAGCATCCGGATAGTCGGTACGGGTGAGGTGTGACTCGTCCTATAATTCGCAATTGGAATCCGACAGTATAAATTTTTTACGGTGGATATCGTGATTGCGCGGAGGAGGAGGTTGCCGGCTTTTCACAGCGATCCGGTAAGTAGTTGATTAATAGGTAAGTTGTCTGCTTTTTCTGAAAATCCAGAATGGCATCCCCCGTGCTTTAGCTAAGGACGGGTCCGAACTGGCGGACGCATAGCCGGATCCGAAAGCATTGATCATGTGAAAATTGATCGTCTAAAATTTGATCATCTAAAATTTGATCTCGCGGCGGAAGGCAATATTTTGGCAAGGAGCCAAACCTTATGAATCGCACGTTTTTGAATGGCACGTCGGTGAAATTGACGCTCATGCTGGCGGTGACGTTGGCCGCATCGGTCGGCTGCACAACCAAGAATTATGTAAAGCAACAGACTACGCCGTTAATCAACAAGACGAACGAACTGGACGACATGACGGCGAAGAATTCGCGGGACATCAAGGACGTCGACCAGCGGGCGCAGGCTGGAATCCAGAACGTACAGGCGCAGGCGGCAGCGGCCGACCAGAAGGCGCTGGCCGCGGGAAGTGAAGCGGACAAGGCGCAGATGGCAGCGAACGGCGCGACCCAGCGCGTGGACAGCCTGACGAACACTGTCATTAACCTGGATAATTATCGTCCGGTGGTGGAGACAGCGGTCCACTTCGGGTTCAACAAGGATAATTTGACGAAGGAAGCGCGCGAAGCGATCGATCAACTGGCGGCGAGTGTCGCGACCACCAAGGGATACATTATTACGGTAGAGGGCGCGACGGATTCGGTCGGCAGCGCGGACTACAACTACGATTTAAGCCAGCGCCGGGCGGATGCGGTCATTCAGTATCTGGCATCGGAGAAGGGTGTTCCGGCCTACAAGATTTATCTGATCGGGTTGGGCAAAGATAAGCCGGTCGAATCGAATCAGACGGCCAGCGGGCGCGCCAAGAACCGTCGTGTGGATATCCGGCTCATGACGAATACCGGCGAGACGACACCGGCGCAGGGTCCGAATAATCAGACCTCGCCGTCGGCCAGCGCGAATCCGCCATCGATGGAATGATTTGCTAGATTTCCTCCTCCCCGGAGGGTTTTGCCAAACCAGGCCGTCCCGTTGGTGGGGCGGCCTGTCTTTTTTTTTGGCGGGGAGTTTGTCGTCGCTCGGCCTTGAGGAGCGAGTGGATGAATCTTTCGCCAACCACGCTCCGAGTACGTGGAATTTATTGACTGCGAGGATGGCTCGTAAAATCAGAGCCGATTTCGCGGGCGAGGTTGCGGTTATCGTTCCTGCCTCGCCTTGCTCGGAAGCGATACAATGGAGGCGTGCGGATTCGGTTTTTGATTCCAGTTCTGGCGCTGCTGACGGCTTTATCGCTGGCGCAGGATTCACCGGTCAAACCGGCTTCTAACCCGCCGTCCGCGAATAAGTCGGCTCCTGACAACCCTTCGCCAAGCAAAGCCACGGATCAAGCCGCGGCTCCCGGTTCTGAGGCTGACGCAAGCTCGAGCCTGGATACTCGCATCGACATCAGCCCGCCCAAGGATGACGACAAGACGCATCCCAGCAGCAAGGCGGTGGTTGCGGGATTGGCGGCGTCTGACGATGTCGATGCCCATACCAATGAAGTGCAGGAGTTCCATCCCTGGAACCCGCTGAAGGCAACGAAAGACAATCAGGTGGGCGATTTTTACTACAAGCGTGGGAATTATAAAGCCGCGCTCGAACGCTACAAAGAAGCCCTTTATTTCAAGGAAGGCGATGCGGTTGCGACTTTCAGGATCGGGCAGTGTCAGGAGAAGCTTGGTAATAAGGCGGAAGCGAAGAAATATTACCAGCAGTATCTGAAGATCTTGCCGGAGGGGCCCGAAGCCAAGAATGCGCGAGCTTCGGTGGAACGGCTCGCGAGCGTGCAATAGACGGGCTGCTGCTACTCACACATTCTGTCAGTGGAATGGTGTCGCGAACTGCAGATCCCTGGCTTGGCTCGGATGACAGTTCAAGAATAGTTCGGATCTGTCTTTCAGACTCCGGCTTATTGTTTGGCTCGAGTTTACTTTTCCACTCGCGAAAATTCTCCGGTGGTTGCATTCACGGCTACGCGCAGCTTGGCGGTTTCGCGGTCGGTTCCATAGATTACGTGCCACTGCAGGGCATTGGTCTGGCGATCCCAGTCCAGAATATAAAAGATGGGTGTGTCGGGTTCCTTCTGCAGGAGCTTTTCTCCGCCATGCTGTTGCGCGCTCGACAGGGCTTTGTCGGTATCGATTTTCAGAAACTGGACATTAAAGACCTGGGTGCTGGAGTTGGTCGGGCTGTAGGTGTCGTCGACGCCATGCGAGATATCTCCGTTCGACCAGGTATAGGTCTTGGTAGAGTGTTGGGCGGGGGAGGCGAATCCAACGCGCCACTGTCCCGACTTTCCGTCGCGTCCGTTGGAGTCTGGCGAGGGTTGCGACTCGGCACGATAAGGTTGAGCATCCTGCGCCCAGCCGCGGGCTGCTACGTAGCACTTGAAGAACGCGCCGCTTCCAGTGATGGTTTCGGGAGCCTTCGGTTTGGGGGTCTCGGCCGGAGTTGGCTGGCTGGGCTGCGAAGAGCAACCCGCCAGCAGTCCTGCTGCTAGAATTCCAACGGCAACGATAAACTTTCTCATGAGAATTATCCGACGTTCCTGGATGCCCACGGAGCGTTGTGCAGAAACTAAGTTTTGGCGATCGTTCATCAACGATCGTTTATGAAAGGTCATTGATGAACGAGTATTTTGTGAATGAGCATCGATGAACACTTATTGTACTGAACCTGCATCATGAATTCCTATCTGGACCGGCTACGGCAGGAGCTTGAGAGTGCGGTGGGAGGCGCCAGCACCGACCAACTCGAACATGCTCCCGCTGAAAAGTGGAGCGGGACGCAGATCCTGGAACACCTCTTTCTTACCTACAAACACACGAACCGCGGATTGACGAAATGCCTAGACGAAGGTCGTTCACTGGCGAAGCCGGCCACATTCGGGGATCGCGTGGCCACTTTACTGGTGGTGAACTTTGGGTATCTTCCGCGCGGACGGAAGGCTCCGGAGCGAACGGTTCCGCGCGGAATGGCGCCCGATGAGGCGCGAAGTGCGATTGCTGCGGAGTTGGATAAGATGGCTTCGAGCCTTGACGAATGCGAGCGCAAGTTCGGCGCACGCGTGAAAATTCTGAATCATCCCATTCTGGGGCCGTTAACGGCGGACGAATGGCGCAAGTTTCATTGGGTGCATGGACGGCATCATGCACGGCAGATCAGGGAGCGGTTAGGAGAAGGCTGAGAGTCTGATATGCTGCGGGCGGAGACGGGGCAAGCCCCGTCTCTACACGCAGACATCCTCAGCTTTGATCCTATTTCTTGTCGTCGGTGGCGGGGTTGGTACCGCCGCTTGGTTGCGTCTCGGCAACACCTGACTTGTGGGCCTGATCCTGCATGGTTTCAAGTTGCTGGCGAGCGGCATCGAGGGCCTTCTGTTTTTCCTCGAGATCCGACTTGAATTTTGCATCCTGGAGAGCCCATTGCGAGGGGTCGCGCATTCGGTTGGGGTCGGTAGCGTAGCTGCCCGCCGAGTGCAGACGATATTCGCGCTGCTCGAGGTCGAAGTCATGGGTCAGGGAATCGATTTTTTGTTTCTGCTGATCCAGTTGTTTCTTGAATTCGTCGGCGGCTTTCTGGCGTTCGGCTGCGGCGGCAGGATCGGCTGCGGCGGGGTTAGCAGCGGCCTCGGATTTAGCGACCTCGGAGGCGGGCGGCCCGACCACGCTGATGCTCTGGTCGGAGGGAAGATTATCGTTATCGTAGTGGTGGCCGGCCGAACTGGCCTCTCCGGTCTTGTTTTTGCGAGCCGCTCGCGCGACATCCCCGAGGGACTGTGCGGTTGCGGAGATGCTGATTCCTAGAAGGAGCAGAGTGCCTACGGCTACGAGTCTCGTGTGCTTCATTTAATCATCCTTTCGCAGCTCTCGATTTCGATAGCAGCTGCAAGTCGCTAAGAGCAAAGTTAATTTCAAGTACTGGTGGTGGCAGCGCGTGCGCTTCCGAGAAACTCTGCAATCGAGCAGTTGAGTTGTGCCGCTTCGCCGGCAATACTTTCGGCCACTCGTCGTGCCTGTTCCGGATCTCGACTGTGCGCCATTTGCTGCGCATAAGTTGCGATCGCTGACACCGATGTCCGAAGCACGAGCAACAGTTCAGTCGAAATTTCGCGATTCATCTTTTGATCGTGGCGGATGCGCTCAAGGTCAGTCTTATCGTTCAGTACGAGCGTCGTCCCCATGAGGCTGGCGTCCTCGGCCAGCACGGGAGAGGCGGTCAGCTCGAGGACGTGGCTGATTCCATCGCGGGTGACGTAGTTGAGCAGAAGTCCGCGCACGGCGGCCTTACCGGCGAGGGCAGGAGCCAGAGCCTGTTCAACGCTGGCAGCCGCGGGATGGAGTTGTGTGTCTTCGAAGGTCTCATCCGGCGTAGCAGCACAAAGGGTCTGCGCAGGGTCTTTCCCCGGGCGCAGGGTGGCGGAGCGAAACAGATCAGCGGAATGGAGACCGACGGGCGAAGCGAATCCAAGGAGTTGCCTGGCGGCGGCATTCGTCTGCCGCACCAGGCCGCTGGTGTTCAAAAACAAAACGCCGCAGGAGAGATTGGAAAGTATGGTGGAACTCAGGGTGTCGGAGGCCTTGGCCTTTCTGCGCTCCGAGAGTTGCTGGGCAGTGAGTTCGTGCTTTTGCTGCTTGAGTTGCTGAATTACCGCGTGATAGGCATGAATGGGCAATCCCTCGGCGGCCAAAGGAGCGCGGTGCAGCGATTCGGGTTCGGCCACGAGGGTCTTACGCAGGCGCCGAATCAGGAACAAGCCGAGAGTGAAGGCGGCGGAGGCAGCCAGCAAAAGCATTCCCATGCGCAGCACCATAGGATTGACGAGCAGCCTCACAGTGCCCCCCAATACCAGTGCAGGAGGCGGTTTCCAAAAAAGAAAGAGAGGAGAGCCATCGCGCCGAGAAAGACGCCGAAGGGCATCTCGTAGTAGCGGAGCGCTAACCGCGCCGATTGCCAAGCGCGGCGGCGCGCTTCGGTGGGAGCTGTGCCGCGGGCTTCGATCCGCCGAACGCGCTTCATCCAGACGGCGAGAACGGTGCTCAATCCGAAGAGGGAACCGGCGAGCGATGCGGCAAAAATCGTCAGGACGGTGAGCTTGGTGCCGAGGAAGGCGCCGATCATGGCCATGAGCTTGACATCGCCGAATCCCATGCCTTCGACGCCGCGAGCGCGCAGGTAAATGGCTGCCGCGCCATAGAGAAACGAGGCTCCGACGGCCGCGCCCAGCAGGGAATCAGAGAGGGACCAGAGACGCCACGAGATCTCGCTCCTCATGGCCGGGGACACCAGACCGGGAATGATTCGCGATGCTAGGTCATTGACGGGAACGATGAGGCTGAAGGCAATTCCGAGCGCCAGGCCGGGCAAAGTCATTGCGTCGGGCAGAAGCTTGGTCTCGGCGTCGGTGAAGATCAGGCCGAGAAGCAGGAAGCCGAGGACGACGCACTTCAACATTCCGAGGGTGAATCCAAAATGGGCGTAGCAGCCGAGGAACAGCAGGCCGGTGAGGATTTCGACCACCATGTAGCGGGGCGAGATAGGCGCTTTGCACTCGCGACATTTCCCTTGAAGAATCAGCCAGCTCAGGACTGGAATATTGTGATAGAGCGGGATCATCTTTCCGCAGTGCGGACAGGCTGAACGCGGCGCTACCACGGATTGACCCCGGGGCAGGCGGTAGATACACACGTTCAGGAAGCTGCCAAAGAGCAGCCCATAGGCGAAGATCGCGATGCCGGTTAGCGTTTCCACGTCAGAGTCAACGTCAGAGTACGAGTCAGAGTACACGGTGGCTAAGTGCCCACCGTGCTTGGACTTGAATGATTATAGGCCGCTCCGGAGCGGCTATCTAAGTACGAAAGTTCTTGTACCGGCGCCGGCCGCAAGTCATTGTTAGGAAAAGGGGAAACGTCACGCAGCCTGGCTCATTTCGGGCTGCACGGGCAAGAAGATGGAAAACGCGGTTCCGGTGGCGGCACCTGTGGTGCGGCTACGGACGCGGATGGAGCCACCGTGTTTCTCGACAATTCCGCGGGAGATCCATAAACCGAGGCCGGTACCCGTATCTTTCTTTGTGGTGTAAAAGGGTTCGAAGATTTGAGGCAGGCGGTCGCGGGGAATTCCGCTGCCATTGTCGGCTACGGTGATACGGACGCCTTCTTTGCCACTCGACCAGTCGCGAACCGGGGCCACACGGACGTGCAGCGAGCCGCGATCGGCCATGGCATCGACGGCATTCACCAGAAGATTGGCGAGAAGTTGCCGCAGCTCTCCGGAATACCCATTGATCTGACAGGTTCCGCGATAGCGCCGGGTCACGCGAATGTCATGCACCGCGAGTTTTCTGGAATAGAGTTGCAGAATCTCGTCCATGATGACGGCAGGATCGATCCATGAAGGCAAATTGGCATCGCGGACGAAACCCAGGGTTTGCTGGGCGAGTCGGGCGATGCGGCCAACTTCCTGCTCGGCCTGGGTGAGGTACTCGAAAGCGTGGCCGGAGTCATGGCGCGCGAGGTAGAGCAGATTGATCACGGCCTCGAGGGGATTGTTGATTTCGTGAGCGATGGAAGCGGCGAGACGTCCGGCAGTAGCCAGCCTTTCGCTGCGGCGCATGGCTTCTTCCGACTGTTTTTCCGAGGAAATGTCGCGGGCGATTGCGGAATTGCCTATGACTTCTCCGCGCGCGTTTCGAAGCGGCGAAACGGAGAGAAGAACAGGACAAAGAATGCCACCCTTGCGCATGCGCTCGGTGCGATAAGGTGCGACCTGGCCGCCGTTATTGAGGATGTCGCGGTTGCGCTTCACCTCGTCCTGACGATCGGGAGGGGCGAGACAGGTCACCGGCAGGCCGATGGCCTCCGCCGGGGAGTAGCCATAGAGTTGCTCGGCGGCGCGATTCCAGCTGACAATGTGACCGTCTGGATCGGAGCTGTAAATCGCGTCGCAAGAATGTTCGACGATCGAAGCCATCTCGCGCGTAGTGCGGTCGGCGCGGGATTCAGCCAGGGTTTTTTGCCGCGCCATACTTCCGGCGAAGGTGGAAATGGCGAGGAAAGCGGCCAGGCGCTCCAATTGAGCGCTGCTGTGAATGTGGGGATGGATGCGCGACAGGAAATAGGCTGAGGTGGAAAAGAAGTCGAGAAAGACGGTCGAAAGAAGAGTACAAAAAACCGACGGGCCAAAGCCGAGGAAACGCGCGGTGAAGAGCACCGCGGCCAGCAACAGTACGAAGAGATGACGATGGAGAACGGCGGAGAAAGTCCAGAGGCTGAGCGAGACCCAGACAGCGAGCGCGGCTCCGGCGTACTGCAGGGGCGCTGAGTGCCGATGGCGTCGAATCCACCGCTTCAGATTGGGCATCGTTTCAGACATTGGCAAAAGCTGCCGTTCATCAGAAATTTCGATCGTTGACGGCGCGCGAGGCAAGAGGAACTTCGATGCCTGGTAAGACTGTAGCAGCCGCAGGGGCGGCGGGCAACCAGTTGCTGCGGTGGTTGCCGGAGCGCTGGCCGTTTTTTACTCTTTGCGAAGAAATTTGTAGTCGAGGATCGATACCGCGAGTCCGAAGGAGTCGGCGGCATTATCAATGGCATCTTTGGCGCGGATCAGCCGGCCCTGGCAAAGGACATTGCTGTTCTTTTGTCCGGAGATTTCTTCGGGCATCTCAAAGATGAGTTCGACAAGCGCATTCGTCGGCAATTGCTGCGGGCCGTTCAGCATAACGCCCGACTGGCTGATATTCTGAATTATGCCCTCGTACCAGAGGCTGAGATTCTTTCCGCGATATCGCACCGGAAGGTTCAACCGGAGGCGCCGCGCGCGGGGCATCCAGGTGGGCTGCTTTTGACCGGAGCGCCGGCGGACCGGTGCAGTCTCCGCGCCCGGGTCATCGACGCGGCTTCCGCGACGCATGGTTTTCCAGTCATATTGAAACGCTGTGGCACAGAGCACGCAGACCTGGTAGTACTCTCCGTTGGCGGTGCGGCGGGGCCATGCGAACTCGTGGGAGCAGCGTCCGAGCATCAGAACGTCCATGATTTTTTGCGGCATGATGACGAAGTGTGTCCTGAATTGATTGAACATCTCTATCTTGCGACGAGTGGGTGTTTCTGAATAGGTTACTTTGGGGTATCGCGATCCAGGACTTATGCTTTTTCATATGCCACGGACTCCATCAGCGCGCGCGGGATATTTACTGGCTGGAGGCAAGAGCACCCGTATGGGTACCGACAAAGCGTTTTTGAAAGTGGATGGCCGGACACTTTTAGACCGCGCCCTTACGCTGATGGCCGCGGTTTGCGACAGTGTCACTATCGTCGGCGATCCTGCAAAATTTGCTGCCGATCGATCGGTCGTGAGCGACATTTTTCCGGGATGCGGGCCGCTCGCCGGAATTCATGCGGCGCTAGCGCATTCGACGGCTGAGTTGAACCTGATGCTCGCTGTGGACATGCCTTTCGTTTCCAAGGAACTGCTGACTTTTCTTTTTGCGACGGCGGAAAGCGATGATGCCATCGTCACCGTGCCTCGTATGGGCAAGGGGTTGCAGCCGCTTTGTGCCGTCTACCGGCGCGACTTCCTGACGATCGCCGAGCAGGCGCTCGGGGCGCAGAGGTACAAGATCGATGCCGCGTTTTCTCGCGTGTCTGTCCGAGTCATCGAAAAAGAAGAACTGGTGGCCGCGGGTTTTGGCGAGCAAAGTTTTTTCAACATCAACACTCCGCAAGACCGTCTGGCGGCAGAGGGTGATTTAGATTCCCGATGGTAAACGCGGGTTGCGAGTATGGCGTTCACTCGGCCTGACGCTGGGGTCGACGCCCAGTCCGGGCCGTGGGCATTCAGCGACCGACTCGATAAAGATGCAGCGGCGCCTTGGCATCGCTTCCCGGCGGAGGCTGGGAGCCCTTCATCATGCTCCAGAGGATTTGGTTGAACACGACGTCATCGACTCGATCAGGCGCGCTGAAATCCAATTCGGCGGATGCCTGGGCCGCTGCAGTCGCGGGAGGGTTGGTCTCATCCCTATCGACCTGTGGGACGATCGACGTGAACGGCGAAAGATCCGGGGTCTCAACAAAAATGTCGGACAAGGAGCGACTGAAGTAATCGAACTTGGAGAGCCGGTCCAATCCCAGGATGTCCTCGATCGCCGCGACCACGTCGGTTGTATTGGCAAAGCGGTGAATCGTGCCTGGGCGGTTGTAGGCTGAGATGGCGAAGAAACACGAACGATGGGAGTCGATGTGGTCCGGCCCCGACTGCGAATCATCCTCCAGCACGAAGATCACGGTGTCTTTCCAGAAAGGAGACTTGGACAGCGCTTCAACAATCCTGCCCAGCGCGAGATCGTTGTCGGCCATGAAGGCGCGTGGGGTTCGGTAGCCGGCGCGTCCACCGGCGGTGTGGTCACTGGGTAAATGCATGATTTCCAGTCTTGGCATTACTCCCTGGCTGACAAACTTTTCCAGTTCGGCGATCCACGCATCGGCACGCGTCTGGTCGGTGGTCTTCAAGTCAAAGGCGGGGTAAGTAGGGCTGACGTAAGGTGCCACCTCTCGTTGCGTTACCGGCCAGCCGTCGGGCACTTTGACCATCTCGCCGTAGTCGCGGAGGCTGACTCCCTTTTTCTTGGCCAGCGTCCAGAGGAAGCCGTTGATCGGTTCGTCGATTTCCTCGCCATCGACACCGTCGCGTCTGTCGGAATAAGCAGAAGGGATCGTTTTTTCTCCGAAATCGGTGACGTACGCCGCAGTCGACCAGATGTGACCTTGAGAGCTTACCTCGGCATTCGTGAAAAAACGGTCGAACAATCCGAAACGTAAAGCCAGGGCGTGATGATTGGGGGAGATGGCTTGTCCGAAAAAGACCAGGGCCGGATCGCCGTCCCCCTGCTTCAGGTCGCCTAGCACCTGGTCATAGGTGCGATTCTCCTTAATTATGTAGACCACGTGTTGGAAAGGCGGATACGGTTTGCGAGACCGTTGGGCTTGCCAGTGATTCGCTTGGGCAACTCGGGCCGAGTAATCGGCCAATGTGCTGGAAGAGAGTTGGTCGGGGCTCGATCGCAGGGTACCGTTGAGCTGCCCTAAGTCATAACCCAACGGTCGCTTGATCCCCTCGCCCGGAGTCGGACCATCAGGATTGGCATGACTTCCGTGACCTTTGCCACTGAGCACAAGAAGTTGGCCACCGGCATCGAGGACCGCTGTCGGGTACCAATCGGTGGGTATGCGACCGCGCAATCGCGACCTTGCGCTGTCCGAGCGCTTATCCGAAACAGGCTTTTCAGAAATAGGCACTTCAGAAACATCGAAGACGGCCACGGCATTGTTGTCGGCCTCGGCCACAAAAAGCTGCGACTCGTCATGCGACAGAGCCAACGCATTCGGTGTGCTTCCTTCCGCTGGTCCGGCAGGCGCGGCATCGCTCAGGTATCGCAGAACCTTCCCCCGCGCAGTATCGACGACGGCGATCTGATCCGTGCCTGCCAGCGCGGCAAACAGCCGCGATCCGGTCCGATTCGAAAGAAGCGCCGAAGGCCGAGGTCCCACCTTCAACTTGCGAAGAGGAGTCAGCAGCCCATCGGACTTTGTCTGAAATTCCTCGACGGTATCTGCCGCCCACGCAGAAACGTATACCTTTCCGTCGGCTGCTGCTTCGACGGCATATGGGTAATGACCGGTCGGAAACCTCTGCACGACTTTTGCAGTGGCGAGATCGACCACCGCCAGGCTGTCGCTCACGTTCTCGGCGACATACAGATAGGTCCCCATACGCGAGGCAGCAAGGCCTGCGGGATATCGCGAGCCAAACTTATCCGGTGCTTTCTCGGCGAGAACGATCTTCCGTTGCAAGGCCGCCGTCCCCTCTCGCCACGAGTAGCAGAAAATCGTGTCATCATTGCCGCCCGATACAAAGAGTTCCCGGCCGTCGCGAGAGAACCCGATGCCAAAGAATGCCGAGGGCTGAATCAACGTCTGCGCAACTTGACGCGATTTCAAATCGACGATTTGCAGGCCCTGCTCACGCCATCCACTGAGAACAACGGCGAGTTTGTCGCCGCCGGGCGCAACGGCCATTGCTAAGGGCATGCTGCCCAAATCGATCGCGTCTCCGGCCGGGTCGAGACGTACTCCTGTGGACAAGAGCGTAGTATTGCTTGCCGCCGCCTGGTCGCCTGCGGCGAGCCCGGTTGGGCCTGCGGCCGCCGACAATAACACGATAAGAAGAGCACATGGAAACGAACGGTGAGCCTTCATAGCGCCTTTCACAACGACAATTGTAGGCTAGTAGCGCGCTGGCACAACCCGCTCTTCTTCAATGCGTACTGCAAACGCGACTACCACGGCGCACCGAGCTACGCCGTCAAAATCAACCTGCGGGTTCTCCACTCTAACCATAGGGGGTCGGTGCGGCTTAGGGGCAACGCTAGCCAGCGTGCGAAGCAGCCAAGGCGGTCGCCAGGAACTGCTCAAGCTGAAGCGGAGATCGCCACGATAGCCCGCCCGGCCCTACAGATGCGGTTCGACCCGGAACTCGTCGGGCACCTGATCGACGGCCTGCGCAAGGCGGGGCTCGAAATAAGCCGACGTGCCATCATCACGGATAGCAGAGCCTTGGAGCATGACTCGAAATACTTGTGCTTGAGCCGCGCTGCCCTCTCATGACATGCTGATAGCCATGGCCGCTGCCGACACGCTTGCTCCCTATATCCGATTCAAGGACGTCTCCAAGGCGTTTGGAGATCGCGTCATTCTCAGAAACGTGAGTTTCGACGTATTACCGGGGGAGATGGTCTGTATTCTCGGTCGGAGCGGAGTGGGAAAATCGGTGGCGCTGCACAACATTATGGGATTCCTTAAGCCGGATTCAGGCCGGGTCATTGTTGCCGGCCAGGACATCACCGATTACAACGAGAAGCAACTCGAAGAAATCCACAAGAAAGTCACGATGGTGTTCCAGAATGGGGCTCTCTTCGACTCGTTGACTGTCGGAGAAAACGTCGCGTTCCCCTTGCGGGAAAGAAGGGAGCTTTCGGAAGATCAGATTTATCAGGTCGTCGATGGACTGCTGGAGATGGTTGGAGTGAAGGAAATGCGGGAGCTGCTGCCCTCTGATCTTTCTACCGGCATGAAGAGGTCGGTAGCGATCGCGCGCGCTCTCTCCGCGCAACCGGAGTGTGTGCTTTACGACGAGCCCACGACGATGGTGGATCCGATGATGGGCAATCTGCTGGGCGATCTGATTGCGCGTCTGAAACTGCAATTGCACCTGACTTCGGTCGTCGTCACGCACGACATGCGCCTCGCCAAGAAGCTGGCCGACCGCATTGTGTTCCTGCATGAAGGCAATGCGATTTTCTTTGGTCCGTACAGCGAAATGGAGAAATCGACCGAGCCGATCATTCATGAGTTCCTGGAACTGGACGAGTTGAAGCTGGAAGCGTAACAGGCTGGCGCGAGAGCCGCCGACAATATCCCTAGTCCACATCCCTAGTTCACGGAAGTCTACGGAGAAATTTATGCCGCTGGTCAGAATTGATTTATTCGAAGGAAAGACACCGGAGTATCACGCCTAGATTGGGCAGGTTGTTTATCGAGCGATGTTCGAGACACTGAACGTCCCGAAGGATGATCGCTTTCAAATTATCGCCGAGCACTCTAAAACCAGCTTGCTCTTCGACCGCGATTATCTCGGCATTCATCGCTCGGACGATTGCATTTTTCTGCAGATCACGCTCAATAGCTGGCGGGCTGTCGAAATGAAACAGCGCTTCTACAAGGCCGTCGCCGATGGATTGCACGAAGCTTTGACGCTGCGGAAGGAAGACGTTTTCATCAGCCTGGTCGAGGTGCAAAAAGAGAATTGGTCGTTTGGAAATGGCGAGGCGCAGTATGCCGATGCGGCTAAAACCCCTGGTGCACCAGTTCCTCCACGGTGAGCGCAGTCTGCGTGGGGGCGCCCTTCATCATCTTCTCGACGTACTTTGCGATCAGATCGGCTTCGAGGTTTACAGGATCGCATGGTTTTAGCGATCCCAGGTTGGTCCTCTCGACCGTATGCGGGATGATGGCGATGGTGCAGCGATGGCCTTCGAGCTTGGCGACCGTCAAGCTGATGCCTTCAATGCAAATCGATCCTTTAAATACGGTGTACTTTTCGATCTCGCCGGGGATTTCGATGTGCAGCCACCAGTTTTCGGAGTCTTGGATTCGTTCCAGCTCGATCAACTTGCCTACTCCATCGACGTGGCCTTGAACGATGTGTCCGCCGAAACGGCCGTCGGCTTTCATGGGCAACTCGAGGTTGACGAGCGCGCCTTCGCGCATACGCGAGAATGAGGTTCGCGCCCAGGTTTCGGGCGCCAGGTCGGCGCAAAATGATTTCGGTTTGATGTCGAGCGCGGTCAGGCACACGCCGCTCACCGCGATGCTGTGGCCGGTTCCCAATTCTTCTGCGGCGCGCGCAGCCTCGACTGTGACGCGGCGATTCTCGCCGCGCTGCTCGATCTTCACGACCCTGCCTACTTCTTCAACGATTCCGGTGAACATCAGTGCTAACTCCCAAGTTTAAAGTCTGTAACCAACTCGTATCACCTTGATCTATTTTCCTGGTTCAATACAAAAAGCACAAACAGCCCGCCTCACACCTCTGGCCCATACGGATCGCGGAGATAGCCCTCGACCGCGAAATCTTCACCGAAGCGGTGTAATTCGGTGTGTTGGACGCGCGTTGCCTTGCCGGAAGAATTTTCCGCCGCCAGGAATGGAACGGCGCCGCTGCCGAAAACCTTTGGCGCGTAATACAGAAATAGCTTATCCACCTCGCCTGATGCCAGGGCCGCCGCATTGACTCTGGATCCGCCTTCGATGAACAGGCTGGTGATCTGGAGTCTTCCCAGATGGTGGAGAACCGCTGCGAAGTCAGGTCGTCCGTCGATGATGGCCGATACTTGTTGCACGCGAATTCCGTTCGCTTCGAGTGAGCGCGTAGCCTCTGCGTCGGCGTGAGAACAGATGATCAGAACGTCGCCATCGGCGGTTGCGATGATTTTCGAGGCGAGCGGAATGCGCAGGTGAGAATCCAGAATTACGCGCACCAGCTTGCGCCTTCGCGGCAGGCCGCTGCGGTCGGTGAGCAGAGGGTCGTCCGCGATGATGGTGCCCACCCCAACCAGAATCGCGTCACTCTGGTGGCGCAATTGCTGGACGTGGGCGCGTGCTGTCTCACCTGTGATCCAACGGGATGCGGCATGCGGCGCGGCTGGTTTCTTTTCTTCGGCAATGTTTTCGGCGGCAATCTTGCCATCGAGCGTCATCGCCGATTTCAGCGTCACGAGCGGCTTACTAAAGCGGATGTACTTGGCGAAGCTTTCATTCAGTTTCTTCGCTTCTGACTCGCCTAAGCCGACTTCTACTTCGATGCCCGCGGCTCGGAGCCTGGCAACCCCCCGCCCCGCCACCTGCGGATTCGGATCCTGCATGGAGCAGACCACGCGACGGATTCCGGCTGCGATTACGGCATCGGCGCAAGGGCCGGTGCGACCCTGATGCGAGCAGGGTTCGAGATTCAGATAGAGGGTGCCGCCTTGGGCTGCGGCACCGGCTTGCTCCAGGGCAAGGACTTCCGCGTGTTTTACGCCTTCGTAGGTGTGCGTGCCGGTTCCGACTTCAAGGCCCGACTTGTCCAACAGAACCGCGCCCACGGCGGGGTTCGGCGAGACCAGGCCAACGCCTGCCCGTGCCAACTCCAGAGCTCTGCGCATGTGTTGTTGGTCGATTGTCATGAAAATCGAGAGACCGCCTCGCCGCGGAGTTCAAAATCCACCCCAGAGACACAGAGAGGCACAGAGAAAACCAAGTCATAGATTACGAGGGTAGAAACTGCGATTTTCGTCTTCCTCGTCGGGCTCTGCCAATGCTACCGCGCCAGATCGATTCTGTGGGCCTCGCTTCTTGGGCGATGGCACGCCGGCGAATGGACCTTCAACCCTGGGATCGTCGAGCGATTCGGAGGGCTCCCGGGGACTGAACCGGCTTCCCACGAAGCGTAGAACCAACCACAGCACAACGATACCCACCGCCAATTGCCACCAGATGCCCACCGACTGCGTCCCTCCGTGGCGACTTCGAGAAGATCGATTTCAGGATAACTTCGATTTCAGGAAAACAAGGATTCTACAAACTCCTTGGGATCAAACGGCAACAGATCGCCTGCTTTTTCTCCGACGCCGACATAGCGGACGGGCAGTCCCAGTTCGCGCGAGATTGCCACCACGACTCCGCCTTTTGCAGTGCCGTCGAGTTTCGTGAGGACGATTCCCGTCACTCCCGAGGATTGTGTGAACTGGCGAGCCTGCTGCAATCCATTCTGCCCGGTAGTGGCATCCATGACGAGCAAAGTTTCGTGCGGAGCCCCAGGAACGATGCGTTGCGCCGTGCGCTTCATCTTTTCGAGTTCGAGCATCAGGTTTTGCTTGGTGTGCAGGCGCCCGGCGGTGTCGACGATCACATAGTCAATCTTTCGAGCGGCGGCCGATTGCAAGGCGTCGAACAACACAGCCGAGGGATCGCCTCCGGCTTTCGTCTTGATCACTTCGGTTCCCGTGCGCTGTCCCCAAATTTCCAGTTGTTCGATGGCGGCGGCGCGGAAGGTGTCGGCCGCGCAAAGCAGGACGCTCTTGCCCTGCGCGCGAAAAACTCCCGCCAATTTTCCGATCGTTGTCGTCTTGCCGGTGCCGTTTACACCGACCACGATAATCACTTCGGGCGGTCGGTCAACCTTGGCGGCCGGCTGCGAACTGGTGGCCGTCAGAATCGCCAGCAATTCCTCTTTCAGCAGGCGTTTGAGTTCATTCACATCCTTGATCTGCTTGCGGTCGGCTTTATCGCGCAGCTTTTCCAGCACTTCGTGAGTGGTGGTTGTGCCCAAGTCGGCGCCAATCAGAGTGGCTTCGAGATCGTCGAGCGTAGAGCGGTCGATCTCTTTGCCGATCGAAACTACGTCTTCGATGCGCTCGGCCAGGTTCTCGCGAGTGCGCGAGACGGCCTGCTTCATGCGCTCTATAAAACTTGGTTTCTTTTCTTCGTCCAGGCTGCCAAAGAGGGTTTGAATCATGAGGTGTCCGACTTTGATTATAGGAGATTGGCAGCGAAGAATTCGTACTTTGTGATCTGTAGCTATGATTCGAAAAACAGATTGGCTCGGGGTAGAAAGCGCCAATTACGACTTGTTCGATTGCAGATTGCTCAGGTGCGGCTGATTTCGATGGTGAGGGGATCGGCGGGCGCAAGCAAAGCATCGGCCGGCGGCGCAACGGGTGGGGCCAGTTCGGGCGGCATCTGCATCGTCAGAGATTTCTGAATACGGATGTCGCCTCTTTGAAATACCGCCAATAACGCGGCCACAGCGTTCGGGTCAAGGCGCTGTCCGGAGAGACTGCGAATAATGCGCAAAGCTTCCACGGGATCGTGCGCTTTCTGATAAGGACGGTTGGTGGTCAGGGCGTCAAAAGTGTCGGCCACGGCAATCACGCGCGCCAGCAGGGGAATTTCGTCGCCTTTCAGACCGTAGGGATATCCGCGCCCGTTGAGGGCTTCGTGGTGCAGTTCGATTCCCGGCAGCATCTCGCGCAACTGCGGCACCGGACGCAGGATATTCGCACCCTTGGTGGTGTGCGTCTTCATGATCTCGAATTCTTCCGGTGTCAGGGCTCCCGGTTTTTTCAGAATGCGATCTTCGATGCCGATTTTGCCGACATCATGCAGTTGCGCCGAAATTCGCAGAATCTCCAGAAATCCCGGATCGAGTCCCATCTCAGCCGCGATCATCATGGAATATTTTGTGACACGGTCGGAGTGGCCACGGGTGTACGGGTCCTTTTCGTCGACGGCGCCGGCCAGCATCTGGATCGAGCCCATGAAGAGCGCTTTATTCTCTTCGGCGGCGCGTTTTAGGTCTTCGACGAACTGTTCCAGTTCGTCGGACATGGTGTTGAACGTGGTTGCCAGTTCGCCAATCTCGGTTCGTGTCTTCAGTTGCACGCGCTGGGAAAAATCGCCGCGCGCAATGGCCCGGCTGGACTGGGCTAACACCTGCAGAGGACTGGTAATGCGCCGCGCGGAAAGAATGCTCATGCCGACACTCACAAACACGGCGAGCCATGCCAGCAGGCGCCCGGTGCGCTGCATTTCATAGATTCCGCGATAGGCCTCCTCGCGCGGCTTTTGCACCACGACCGCCCACTCCAGGGAGGTAACGGGGCTGTAGGTTCCCAGCATTTCTGTGGTGCGCTGTCCGTCACGAATGGTGAATTCCCGAGTGGCCGCCAATTGCGCCCTGGTGCCCTCGCCCACAAAGCTGCGGACAATGTCGAAGTGGCTCATATCCTGCCCGGTGGCATATTGCCCGGTCGCCGCCGCTACTAATCTCCCCTGGCTGTCGACCACGTAAGGTATGAGTCCGCTGAGGCTGACCTGCTCGAGGCGACGGATCAGGTAATCCATATCAACCACCGAGCCGATCATGCCGAGAAAACGTCCGTCGTACATGATGGGGGAACTGACCAGCATTACAGTGCGTGCGGACTTTCCGCCGCCCACGGTCAAGGGCTGGCCGCTGTACACGCGGCCTTCGCGGGCCGCCTGATAGGCACGCTCCAGTTCGCGCTGGAGAAATGCATCGGGCTCGATGCGGCCGGCGGAAATGCCTTTGGCGTCGGCATTCAGCAGCGTGGCGTAGGCGATGTCATTGGAGGAGGAAACGAAATTCTCCAGCATGGCGCGCAGCTCTGGCGTCAACAGCTTCTGCGCACTCAGGTCCTTGCCGCTGGGATTGGCCAGCATCATAACCTGAATGGATGAAGATAAGTTCGTCAGCATCATGCGCAGCGCATCCTGATGCTGGGAGATATCGTCGGCCAGCGAACGCGTGACCGTATTTTGCAGCAGCATTTCGTTGGTTTTCAGACGCTCCCGGTTCATGGTTTCGATCTGTGCGGAGTAGAAATACATGGGTAAGACGCTGATCGCCAGCAGCACGCCAAGGATGACGTACAGGAGCGGAATGCGCGCGGGAATGGGAAGCTTCAATGGCAAAGGGCAGTCCTGCCGGCCCAAGCGCGGGGAGCGGATGGGTCCGTCGTGCATCCATTTTAAGTTGGTTGGTGGCGGTTACCTCAGGTGCTTAAGGTACAGCTCACCGTTACCGAGGTACCCCGGCGTGGGTCACCAGCAGATCAATCCAGTAAGGTTTCCATTCCCTTTTCCCGGCTCCTGGCATCTAAAGCCGTTAGTTCGGATTGGCGGGAAAATGTTGACCGGAAACCGGCAATTGATTTTGGGCACTGGTCTATAATTGGGTATATTGATCTGGGGTGCTGCATGCGGACCCTCCACGTTCATGGTATCTACGCTCGTTCCCTGGCGGTTCTTCTAACCCTCTCCTCGTGGACTTTTGCCGGAAATACCCCTCCGCCGAAGATGTCGAAAGAAACCCGCGAACAGATCATCCACGCTTTCAATGAAGAGCTGGTGTATATCAGGACCTCTTTTCCGATGGGGAAGACGGGGCTGAAACTAAAGAATGGGAGCTTAAGCCCGAACGGCGTGGAACTGCAACAGTTGATGGCAATGTGGGGGCCGGCGGTGAAGCCCGGCGACCGGGTTCGTATCAGCAGCATTTTTATCAAGGACAACTACATCCGCTTTGAGATCAACGGCGGTCCGATCAAGAAGCAGAAGTGGTACCAGCGGATTGAGGTGGGAGGGACGGGTCCCACGGCACCCGTTACGCAACCGGACCCCTCCTCCGCCAATGCGCGCGGCTCATTCGTGGATCTTTGTTTTGACAAATATGTCCCAGAGATGACAGGACCTGAACTGAAGCAGTTGCTGCGTCCGGTCTTTGATTTTGACGCTAAATCCGCACTGGATGCCTATCTGGAAACCGTCTCGCCCAAGGTCAAGGATGCCATCACCAATCACAAGGTGCTGGTGGGCATGAATCACGAGATGGTGATTTTTGCGAAGGGTCGACCTCCTAAGAAAGTGCGCGAGACCGTAAGCGAAGTCGAGTACGAAGAGTGGATCTACGGTGAACCTCCGCGGGACGTGGATTTTGTTCGCTTCGTGGGCGACGAAGTGGTGCGCGTCGAAACCATGAAGGTGGATGGCCAGAAAGTTGTTCGTGTCGATAAAGAGATCGATCTGGGAACCACCACGGTGGCGACAAAAACAGAACGTCCTGCCAATGCGCCTACGTTGCGGCGTCCGGGAGAAGAGATGCCGGAGGCGAATCCCGCCAGCCGTTCCAACATTCCGCCGCCTCCGGATGCGCCGATACCGAGCGGGCCGGCGAGCGGCAAAGACAGCGCTCCGGGTCCCGACTTGAATTGGAGTCCATCGTCGTTGTAAGCAGATGCTGAGACTCGATCGTTGCAATCAAAGATGCAATCAAGTCGACGCGAGAGGGAAGTGGCTTAGGACGGCGTGACGACACTTCCATCCAAACGCGACGTGGAGTGCGCAGACATCAACTTCCATTGCCCGTGCAGCCACGCGGGAAGCGACAGGCTGAAAGCGGCGATCAAGGCTAGAAGCATCTGCCACGCGGGCGACCGCGAAGCCCACCAACTCCTGTAGCCGAATGCCACATAAGACACGAAGACCGACCAGGCGAAGACCTGCAGAGAGTGCCGGCCGAGATACCGTAGAAATCGTATGGCGGGCAGATCTTTCAGCCACGAATCGACCGACCGCGGTACCCACCAAATCAGGTAAGCCCATGCCGCAAAGTTGATCAGCCGCAACGGGTGGTTGATCGACCGCCAGCGGCTAAGCGCCAGGTGCATATTGAGCAGCGCGAGATGTCCGTGGAATACGCTCTGATGGCGAACTATAAACAATCCTGTCACCAGAGCCAGACTGAAGGGAAGAAGCATTCGCGACACCGGGACGGGTAAACCCCAGCCCGATGAGGCGGCGGCCTGAGTGCAGCCAAAGAACAATCCCGCGAAGAACAAAAGTTGCCACGCCAGAATGTTGAAAAATCCGAGTTGAAGCCAGGGCGTATGCCCGGGGGTTCCGACTCCAAATTGTGCGGCGAGCCATAGTGCGATACTCGCAGCCCAGATCCAGGCAGCGTGTCCCTTTGCGATCTGTTTCAGCACGGTGGGAGTGAGCAGTAAGAACACGGCGTACATGGGAAGGATGCCGCGTGGCGAGCCGTGCCACCACGGTCTCCAAAGATCGGCGGAAAGCATAATCGTACGGCGGGCGCATAAACTTGCCAGCAGCGGCAAACTGAGAAGAAAGAGATGAGTCAAATAGATGTCGCGGGCTCGACGCAAGATGCGGCGACGCAAAGGGCGCTCGCCGTGCTTGACCAAAATTGCTCCGTAAACCCATGCGCTGACCAATCCAGATACAAAGACAAAACCCTCCGCAGCGGAGACGAAACCCAAACTCTGATTGGTCAAATGGAGCAAGGGATGATAGGGGAGATGGTCGAGCGTCATGACGACCAGGAAAAGTCCGCGCAGAGCGTCGACTCGAGGATTTCGCTGCGAGGGTTCGACAGGGTGAGCGTCCAAAGCCACCGCGCGGGCAGAATCCGCTTCGACTGCAGGTGGGATGCGGTCCTCGATGTCCGAAGGGTCGCCACCGGCCGCAGGCAATTCCTCGGGCTGCGTCCGCGGTCCTTCGGGGCCAGAATTTGGCTGGTTATCCAAGTTGACGCGATACTATGCCGATCGTGCGGTTGCTGAAAAGTTACCTCTGTACTCTCGATGCGGGCGACGCCAACGGTGTCCGGCGTGGCGGCATCCGGTGTCGACCAACTACACTAGAATCGTGAAAATTGCCCTGGGCCAGATCAACCCCACGGTAGGGGACTTCTCTGGCAACGCATCCAAGATCATTGAGTTTACACTGCAGGCGCGGAATGCTGGTGCCGCGCTGATTCTGTTTCCGGAACTGGCGGTTTGCGGCTATCCGCCGCGCGATCTGGTGGAGGGAGCCTCGTTCGTTGAACTCAACCGCAAGACTGTCCTGAAAATTGCCGCGGAGACTCCTGGCATAGCCGTCATCTGCGGGATGGTGACGGCCGCCGCAGCTGATTCTGGCAAGAAAGTGATGAATTCCGCCGCGCTGCTGCGCGAGGGCAGCATCGAATTTATCCAGTCGAAGATGCTTCTGCCTACCTACGACGTTTTCGACGAGATGCGCAATTTCGCTCCTGCCCAGAGCCAGCAACTCTTCAGCTTTTGCGGCACGAAAATGGCTTTGACGATTTGCGAGGATGCGTGGAACGACAAACGTTTCTGGAACCGGCGAATGTATGGCATCGATCCGGTGGAGGAACTGGTCCGGGCGGGCGGAGATTTTGTGCTCAATATATCGGCCTCTCCGTTTTGGATGGGCAAGCGCGATTTGCGCCGCGACATGCTGGCGGCGATTGCCAGAAATCAGAAGGTGCCGGTCGCGATGGTAAACCAGGTCGGGGGCAATGACAGCCTGGTCTTTGACGGATCGAGCATGGTGATCGCCCCTAATGGTGAAATCATTGCCCAAGGCAAGTCATTCGAAGAAGACCTGATCTTTTTCGACTCCCAGAAACTCAGCGGTGAGCTGCATCCACAGATTGCGGGGGAAGAAGCCAGCGTGTACGAGGCGCTGGTCCTGGGCACGCGGGATTACGTTCACAAATGCGGGTTCACGCGGGCGATCATTGGACTCAGCGGAGGCATCGACTCCGCTTTGACCGCCTCGATCGCCGTTGATGCGCTCGGTCCTGAGAATGTAATAGGAGTCGGCATGCCCGGACCCTACTCGTCGCCGGGATCGGTTAACGATGCCCGCGAGCTGGCGGCGAACCTGAAAGTTCGTTTTGAGTTGCTCGCGATTGACGAAATCTACGAGTCGGTTCTCCGTGCTCTCGATCCTGTATTCAGGGGACTGCCGGCAGACGTTACTGAAGAAAATATTCAATCGCGTGCCCGCGGATTGCTGCTGATGTCCATGTCAAACAAGTTTGGGGCCTTAGTGCTTTCGACGGGGAATAAGAGTGAATTGGCAGTAGGCTACTGCACTCTTTATGGCGACATGGTTGGCGGGCTGGCGGTGATTTCGGATGTGCCGAAGACTATGGTGTATCGCCTGAGCGCCTACGTCAATTCGCGGCGCCAGGTGATTCCGCAGGCAACGATGGAGAAGCCGCCGTCGGCAGAACTGCGTCCGGATCAAAAGGATTCGGATTCCCTGCCACCCTACGATGTGCTCGATGCGATTTTGGAAGACTATGTAGAGGAATCGCGCTCCGTCGGAGAGATTTCTCGTGGCCATAATTTCGATCCTGGATTGGTGCGTCGAGTGATCCGGATGGTGGGCCGTAGCGAGTACAAGCGGCAGCAAGCGGCCCCCGGCATCAAGATCTCGGCCAAGGCCTTCGGTTATGGACGACGGTTTCCCATCGCGGCCAAGTCGGAGTTTTAGCGTGTCTGTGTGCATCCTGGGGCCAAGCGCTCTCTGCATGCGGAAATGACAACTTCAGTGGTTTTTGTAACAATCGAATTTCAATCCATTCCAAACTATGACAAGCATGCGTCGCAGTCTCCTCGTATTTCTTCTGTTGTCCGGCATAGCCTTCGCGCAGTCCAAGCCTACGCTCCAAACCAGACCGGCAGCCAAAACCGCGGCGGATTCGTCGCCGGCTGAGGTCAGGACCGTTCTGCCTTCGGAAGAGACGGTCAACTCTTTCCTGTTTCAGATGCTCGGCTACGATGCCACCAAGACATGGAAGGTCACGGAGATCCGTCCTTCTGAGGTGCCGGGATTGGCTGAGGTCAATGTGGTGATCAGCGACGCGCAAGGTTCAGGCGTGAACCGGCTGCTAATCAGCTCGGACGGCAAGCATGTGATCACCGGTGACATTCTTCCGTTTGGCGCGAGGCCATTTGATGAGGCGCGGGCCAAGCTGGAAAAAGGAGTGAATGGACCCGCCAAAGGACCGGCGAAGGCGGGGGTAATGATCGTCGAGTTCAGCGATATGCAGTGTCCGCATTGTGCGAAGGCCGCACCGGTGATCGACCAGTTGCTGGCGCAGGAGTCCGACGTTCATTTTGTCTTCCAGAATTTTCCCCTGGCGATGCACAACTGGGCGGAGAAGGCAGCTAGCTACGTTGATTGTGTGGGGCAGGCATCGTCAAGTCAGCCGTCGAACGAGGCGGTTTGGAAATTTATCCAGAAGACATTTGACGAACAGGCTAATATCACCCCCGCCAATATGGATGAGAAGTTGAAGGCCATTGCCACCGCCTCGGGCGCCAATGCCGATGCGGTCGCCGCCTGTGCCGCAAAGCCGGATACCCAAGCTAGGGTCGCTGCCTCGGTTGCGCTGGGGAAGGCAGTTGGCGTGACGGCGACGCCGACTCTGTTTATCAATGGACGATCCGTTCCCGCCGGCGCGCCAGTTGACTTGCTCAAGAAGATCACCGACTTCGAGGCCAGCCAGAAATGATCGTGTGATCAGGCGACGGAAGTCGGGAGCTTGCCGATTCGACATCAGATCGCCCGATGAGCCGAGGGTGAGATCGTGCGACTCTTATTTCCCAATCCAGATTTCGGGCGTCTCGGCGCGCTCCGGGCTTCGGACTACATAGGGTGTGATCACGATTAGAAGTTCGTCGTCCGATTCCTGCTTGCTATGCTGAGCCGTCAGCAGGCCGAGGCCCGGAATTGTAGAGAAGAGCGGAAGTCCATTCAAGCTCTTCTGCTCGGACTCAGACACCATTCCCGCCACCAGTGCTTCCTCCCCGTTCTTGACCAGGATTGCACCCTTCGTCTCGCGATTCAGAATGTCTGGAATGCCATTGGTAACAGAGGTCCCCAGGCTGCGGAATTGAACTTCCAGATCAAGGGCTACGTCGGAGTTAATGTGTACCATGGGCTTGGCCTTGATGGTGAGTCCGATGTCCTCATAGTTAACCGAAGGGAAGGGAGCGGTATAGGACTGATTTCCGAGCACTCCCGCGATCGCGGTATTGTTGTAGATGGGCGCAAAGCTTGCATTGAGGATGGGATAGCGCTGGCCCAGCTTGAAGGTGGCTTCTTTTTCCTGGTCGGCTCGCAGTTGAACATGCTCCAGTTGCTTGACCGAACTCTCGTTCATGGAGAGCACGGGCGCCAGCATATCGAGGCTCAGTCCAAAGAACGTGAGCCCGCCGCCGAAAGTGGCAAGCGGCTGGCTGAAAATGGAATTTTGCTGGCTTTGCAATTGTGCGATGAGCGCGGCGATGGTCTGATTGCCCGCCTGGTTGATGCCGCCTCCGGAAATCAGCTGGTTGATGAGGCTCTGGATATTTTGTCCGGCGAGCGCCGCCAGCGCGGCCTCGGGAATGTTGTACAGAGTGAAGGTATCGGGGACATGCAGACCAATCATGCGGGCGTAGCTGTGACTGACCTGAAACACTCTAAAATCAAGCATCACTTCTGGCCGCGGACTGTTCAGTTGACCCAGAAACTGGGTTGCGGCGGTCAGGGCTGAGAGTGGTCCGCGCAGCGTGATCATACTCGCCGCAGCGTTCACGTTGGCGAACTTGAAGTCGAAAAGCGCGCGCAGCGAGTTCGTCAGTTCGGTCAATTCCTGGGTAGAACTGCCGCCGGGAATGTAGAACGACCGCATGCCCATGCGATCAAAGAAGCGATGATTCTCCGTGGTGTCGGCGGCGGCATAAAGAACGGTATCTTCGAGCGGCACAACAAAGCTCTTCGTCATCTGGGAGGCGGCGGAGATGGCAGTTCCGAAGTCGACGTTTTCAAGATCAAAGCGCACGCGTCGACTGATGAAGCTGTCGTCGAACACCACGGTGAGTCCATAGCTGGCGGCGACGGCGGAGAGCAGTCCCCGCGAATCGCCGCGATAGTGGAAGTCGTGGCGCCCATCGATCGGCTTAGCGATGATGGCGTCGGCGCTGGCTACAACTTGCGGCGGTTCCGGGGCGTGCACCGGCCCAGGCCCCAGAGCGTCGCGTATGCGCTGCAGGGCAAATTCGTTTTGCGGGTCGAGGAATAGCGCGCTTCGGAACTCCGCCATGGCCTCCACTTGCCTGCCGTTGAGCAGGTCGTTGTTGCCCTTTTCCAGATGCGCGCCCGCAACATGTTGGCGCGTGATCTCCTGCGCGGTGATGTACTCCACGTTCTGTGGGACGAGGGTGGCGGCGGCCTCAAACTCGTAGAGTGCCTCGTCCAGGTTGTGCGATTTTTCCAATTTCATGCCACGGGCAAAGGCCTGGCGCGCCGCCTTCAGGTCTTTGGCGGAACCGGGGCAAGCGGGCCCGCGTGCCGTATTCGAGCAGAGCTCAATTGCCGGCGTGGGGGCTAGCGTGGGCGCAGGAGGGGGCGGCGCGTCGGCGGCAAGGCACACTCCGACCAGCAACACCCAGATTCCCGCTGACAAGCAACGCATACTGACTACTATAGAATGCTACGCGGTCAGTGTCTTGCAAGGGGAATCCAGAGTTGGGCGCCACTGTCGTAATCGGTCTCTCCGTAGAGACGGCCTGTCCCGTCTTGCCTGTGTCGTCAGAGGCCACTGAGGAGGTGGAATCGGCAAGCCGCGTCTCGACCGCGGAAGATGATCCATCCGTAAGACTCACCTCAGCATAAGCCGTTCCATCGCCGTGGCGCGGCCGGTCTGGTCATTGGCGTCTACCAGGACGGCGCAGAGGCGGACATCGCCGTTGGCCGGTTCGAAGCGCGCCGGCATACCGCTCAGAAACTTTTCGATCACTAACTCTTTTTTCACTCCGATTACGCTGTCGTAGGGCCCGGTCATGCCTACATCGGTGATGTAAGCGGTGCCTTTCGGCAGGACAGTTTCATCAGCGGTCGGAATGTGGGTGTGCGTTCCTACGACGGCCGTGGCGCGACCGTCGAGGTACCATCCGAAGGCGATCTTTTCCGAACTGGCCTCGGCGTGGAAATCCACAAAGACGATCTTCGATTGAATTTGCTCAAGAAGACGGTCGGCGTAGCGAAAGGGATCGTCGCTCGAGCCCATGAAGACGCGCCCCTGAAGATTCACGACGGCGTAAGCGACGCCATTTTTCTGGCCTTCGTACACTCCCCAGCCAGGTAAACCCTGAGAAAGATTTGCAGGCCGCAACAAACGGCGTGCGGGACTGTGGGGGTTGCCGTCCGCCATGTGAAAGTAATCGATGATCTCGCGCTTGTCCCAGACGTGATTCCCGGTAGTCATCACGTCGATGCCCAAATCGAAGAGCTCTTCGGCCAGCGGCGGCGTGATGCCAAATCCGGCGGCAGCGTTTTCGCAGTTGGCAAGGACGAGATCGACCGCGTATTGCTTGCGCAGTTCCGGGAGGCGATCTTTAACGATCATCCGGCCTGGGCGCCCAAAAATGTCACCGATAAAAAGAATCTTCAAGATTCGATGTTATCACGCGGAAAACCGCGCCGGCCGCGCACCTCATCACCGGCTATCGGCAACTGATTATGGTGTGTTGATCTCAGCCGTCCTGAGAAAATCGTAATTTCCTGACGGATTCAGGATGACATCGCGCACTCGCCGCGTATGTACTACGACATTATCGAAATACCAGAGATTAACGGAGGGAAGATCCTCGGCCAGAATCTGCTGCACCTCACCATAGAGTTGCTTACGAATATTCTGATCGGTTTCGCGTCGGGCCTCGTCGATGAGCCGATCAACTTTCGGATTGGAGTAGAAGCTGCGGTTCCTGCCCGCCGGAGGAAAGTTGCGCGAGTGTAGGGCAGCGTCAAAGATGTCGGGGTCTTCGTTGCCACCAATCCAGCGCAGCGAATAGAGCTGGAACGCGCCGCTGGTGACGTCCGCGAAAAAGGTTGCAAACTCAAAGCTGCGAATGTCGAGGGCGATGTCCACGGCGCGCAACTGCTGTTGCATGACGGCAACCATCAGGCGCGTGTTTTCGTCGGTCGAGGTTTTCATCGCCAGATGAAAGCGAACTCCGTTCACTGCCGGGTAACCGGCGGCGTCAAGCAGTTGCGTGGCCTTGCCGGGATCGTAGTCGTAGTGTGGCACGTCACCGTCGTACGCCCAGCTTTGCGGCGGCAGAACGCTATAAGCGGCTTGAGCCTGGCCGCGCCACAGATACTCCATCATCGGCCGGCGGTCGAGAGCGTAGGCAATGGCTTGACGAACTCGCACATCCTTCAGCACGGGGTCGCGCAGGTTGAATGCCAGGTAGGCAAGCCGGGTGCCCGGTGCACGCTGAACGACGAGAGATCGGTCGCGTTCGAGAGTAGCGATGGTATCGGGCGACATGGGCGAATTGATGGCCAGGTCGGCACTTCCTTTTCGAAGTTCGAGGGCTTCGGTGGTGGCGTCGGGCACTACGGCGAAACGCACCCGCGCGAGATGGGGCTTCTCGCCCCAGTAACTTTCGTTACGGATCAGGGTCACTTCTTTGTCGGTTTCGGCACTGACGAATTTGAAGGGGCCGGTGCCGATCGGTTGGCGAGTCATCTCGTCCAGCGATCCATAGGGCACAATGCCAATCGCACCTTCGGAGAGATTCCACAGCAGGGCGGCGAAAGGCTCTTTGAGATGGAAGACCACGGTTCGATCATCGGGGGTTTCGATCCGATCGACATAGTGGTAGGTCGAAGTCTTGGTGCTGCGGATCTTGCCCTGGAGCAGGGAATCGAACGTCCACTTTACATCGCGCGCGGTCAGCACCTTCCCGTCGTGAAAGGTCACGCCGTCGCGTAAATGAAACACGTAGGTGAGCGGATCGGGAATCTCCCAGCGCTCGGCCAGTCCGGGCTGAACGTTGAAGTGCTCGTCCCGAGTGAGCAGGGCGTCGAAGAGGAGTTCGTCAATGCGCTCGGATTGCCCATCAATTCCGACGCGCGGATCAAGGTTCGTGGGGCTGCTCTCGATGATCATCACGAGAGTGTTCGGGGCGGACGGTTGCGAGCAGGAGAGAAGCGGGAGGATGCAGACGCCGATCACGGCAAAAAGAATTGTCGTCCGGAAAATAGTTGTCCCTCCTAAACGACTTCCCGCTCGAACATAAGTTGTCAACTGGAGCGCAACAAACGACCTGCTGCTCGTGCGTCCTCGCGATACTGACTTACGCATACGAAAGTTTTCCCAGAATTGCCGGACGCTTTGCTCCGGTGGCTGCCGGAACGTTGCCTGGGCGGCGATGCCACGTTTCATGGGCGAGCAGGGCAAACGCCACTGCCTCCTTTGCCTGGGACGGAATGCCAAACTCGTCCGAGAAACGCAGTTCGAGTCCCAGGGGCGCGATTTCTGCGCGCAACATGGCAATCAGCGCCGGATTCTTCGCGCCTCCGCCGGAGACGATCATCTGAGAGTGGGGTGGTTTTCCGGGCGTCCGAATTTGTGGTACCACAAATCGTCGAACTGCGTCGGCGATCGAGCGGGCAGTCAATGCGGTTGCCGTCGCCACCACATCGGGCTTGCTGGCGCCGTGGCACATCTGCAAAAAACGGCTCATATATTCGCGGCCAAATTCCTCGCGGCCCGCGGTTCGCGGAGGCTTCTGCGCGAAAAACCTGGCTCGTAATAGTTGGGCAATCACGCTTTCGAGCGCGCGTCCCGAAGCGGCCGTCCTGCCGTTCCGGTCGTAGCGCTTCCCAAAAAGCTCTTCCATCGCGGCGTCAATCACCATGTTGCCGGGGCCCGTGTCAAAAGCAACCACCTCACGCAAGGATGCGCGCGCCGGAATTACCGTCAGATTTGCAATGCCGCCGATGTTCTGGGCAATGCGCGCTACTTTCTCATTGCGATAAAGAAGATAGTCGAAGAACGGCACCAGCGGAGCGCCTTGTCCGCCGGCCGCCAGATCCGCGGGACGGAAATCAGAGACGACCGGCACACCCAACCGCTCTGCAATCACGGCGCCTTCGCCTGTCTGCCACGTCGCAGCCAGTTTCCGCCCGAGAAATCTTTCGGCGGTTCCCTGATGATAGAGCGTCTGCCCATGACAGCCTATGAGGTCAAGTTTCACGCGATATTTGCGCACCGTCTTTGCGATGGCCTCCGCATAAAGTTCGCCGAGGAGAAAGTTCAGACGCGCCACATCCGCCACACGAGCTAACTCCGCGTTCATCATTCCGAGAATCGCGCGTCGCACCGGAGCAGGGAACGGATATTCTTCGTGAGCCAGGAGCGTGAAGTTTGAATGTGTGTTCTTCTCGCGTGGGGAAGGGCCTCGGGCCCGTCCGGTTCTGGCCGAGGAGAACCTCACCAATGCCACATTGATTCCGTCCGCCGAGGTTCCACTCATCACGCCGGCAACAATCATGCTCATGCGCGTTCCTCGCGGGCGAGCGTCGCCAGCCGAATCTCTTCGCCGAACTCCCAGAGTTGCCGGGTCAGCTTCTCGACTCGCGCGGGAGCTGGAAGAGTGTGGCGCGAGCGCCCCCGCCCGCGTGCTTTTTTCGATTTGAAGGCCAACACACGCCGCGCCGATTCCTGTATGCGGCGGGCAAATCTCCCGTCGCGCTCCGCCTCGCTGGCAAGCGCTTCGTGCGCGCGGAGAATGAAATCTTCACGATGGCAGATTAAATCGAGATCGCCCCCGGCGCGTATGTGCCCGATCGCCGCCCGTTCGATCGGAGCGGCCGCCAATACGCCGCCCATTTCCAGATCGTCGGAACAGACGAGGCCGCGATAGCCGATCTTCTTGCGCAGGATGTCGGTGATCCACTTCTTCGAGAGCGACGCTGGAATTCGCTCCTTCGTCACTTCTGGATAGGCCGCGTGCGAGACCATGACCATGGGCAATTCGCGCCGCAACAGGCGATACGGGACGAGATCCGCGTCCCACAATTTGCCCAGCGGCTTTTGCACGCTCGGCAGTTTGTGGTGTGTGTCGAGCGTAGCCTCGCCGAGACCGGGGAAGTGCTTGCCGCAGCCGAGAATGCCGGAATCGGCGAGTCCGCGCAAGAACTGACGCGCATAGCTGGCCACCTGCGTCGGGTCGTTCGAGACTGCCCGCGAACTCAGCACTGCCCGGGAGGCCTCGAAAGCCAAGTCGAGCACGGGAGCGAAGTCCACATTGAAGCCCAGCGCGCGGCAGTTTTCGCCGATGATGCGTCCATGCTTGCGAAAGAGCGCGCGGCTGCCTGTGGCGAAAACGTCTGCCGGCGAGGGAGCCGAACCCACCACATTGCGAAAGCGGTCCACCGTGCCGCCTTCGAGATCCACGCATGTGAACAGCGGCGTGGCTACGCACTTCTGGCATTCGCGTAGAAGAGTGTGCGTCTGTTCAGGTCCTTTGATGTTGCGGGCAAACAGAATCACTCCCGCCGGCTGAATCTTCGTGAGCAAGGCAGCGAGGCGCGGAGACATCTCGGTTCCGTCGAAGCCGATGATCAGGAGTTGGCCGATTTGCAGTGTCAATTCAAGAACTCATACTTTCGGGCCCGGAAGGAATGTCCCTCAGGGGCTAAAGCCCGCATTCTTACGGGCCGTGAACGGCTCGGCTGAAGCCGTACCCTACCCAAAGCTACTTAAGAACACGTCGACTGCCGGTCAGCCATCAAGATCTGCGACTCTCTCAGCGTAACTTCGCCTCGGCGGTTAGATTTCTTTTTTTAGTTCCGCTAGCAAGTTTAATGCCTCTAGCGGCGTTATCCGGTTTAAATCCACCTCGCGTAGCTTCTCCAGCACGGGCTGCGACAGCGGCGTGAAGATGGTGAGTTGCGTCGGGCGCTCTGCCAATTCGGAAGCTCCGGGCGTGAGATGCTCCGAAAGACGGCGCTCGGACGATTCGTGCTCCGCCAGCACCTCGCGGGCGCGCACCACGACTTCGTTCGGCAATCCGGCCAGCTTGGCAACATCGATGCCGTAGCTACGGTCGGCCGCGCCCGGTTCGACGCGGCGCAGGAAAACTACGCTTCCGCCGGTTTCTTTTACCGATACGTGATAATTCTTTACGCCGGTTAATTGCTCTGCCAATTCGGTCAACTCGAAATAGTGGGTCGCGAACAAAGTCTTGGCATGCACTCTGGCATGGAGATACTCGACGGCGGCCCAGGCGATCGCCAGGCCGTCGTAGGTGGAAGTGCCACGTCCTACTTCATCGAGCAGAATTAACGACCGCGCTGTTGCCGTGTGCAGAATCGCTGCCGTCTCCGTCATCTCGACCATGAAAGTCGAACGGCCGCGGGCTACGTTATCGCTCGCGCCAATGCGGGTGAAGACGCGGTCTACTATGCCCAGGCGCACGGCGCGAGCGGGAACAAACGAGCCCATCTGCGCCATGATCACGATCAGCGCCGCCTGCCGCAGGTAGGTGCTCTTGCCGCCCATATTCGGACCGGTCAGCACCACGATGTTGTGAGTCGATGAATCCAGAAACAGATCGTTCGGAACGAAGCGCTCGCTGCCTGCCGCGAGTTCCTGCAGTTCAATCACGGGATGACGGCCTTCGACGATTTCCAGATCAAGGGGCCGGGCGGGGACGCCGGGCGCTCCATCGGCGACGTCCTCGGCGTTTGCGGCTTCGTCGAAGTTGGGACGGCAATAGTTTCGGAGCGCGGCAATGTGCGCGAGGCAGCCGAGGACGTCTACTTCCGCCAGAGCCAGCGCGGTCTGCCGGATGCGCTTCGCTTGGGCCGCGATCGTGGAACGTAACTCGGCAAACAAGCGCCGCTCGATTTCTACGATTTTCTCCTGCGCGTCCAGAATCTTCGACTCATACTCTTTGAGCTCGGGGGTGGTGAAGCGCTCGGCATTCACCAGCGTCTGCTTGCGCTCGTAATCCGCGGGAGCGAGATGCCGGTTCGTCTTCGAAATTTCGATGTAATAGCCGAAGATCGAATTGAACTTTACCTTGAGCGAGCCGATCCCGGTGCGCTCGCGTTCGCGCGTCTCGACCTGCGCCAGATACTGCTTGGAGTTGCGGCTCAGGTCGCGAAGTTGGTCGAGCTCTTGGTCGATGCCAGCGGCGATTACCCCACCTTCGCTCAGCGTGAGCGGCGGTTCGGGAACCAGCGTGCGATCGATATTCTCCCGCAGGTCGGCCAGTTCGTCGATCACCCGGTGAAGAGCACTCAGCCGCGTCGCGGACGATCCTGAGTCCGATAGCCCGGCCAAAACTTTGCGCACTTGGGGAATTTTTGCCAGCGAAGCGGACAGCGCCAGTACGTCTCGCGGATTCGCCGTCTCCAGCGTGACCCTGCTTAAGAGACGCTCCAGATCGAGAATTCCGTCCAGCGCCCGCCGCAATTCTTCGCGGCGCACCATGTCTTTAACCTGCACTTCGACTGCATCGAGGCGACCATGAATTTCGGCTCGATCGAGCGACGGTCGCAGCATCCAGGTACGCAACAAACGTTTGCCCATCGGCGTTACCGTTGCATCCATGCTGCGGAAAAGAGTTACCCCGGCATCGGTGCCGGCGAAAAGTGGTTCGATCAGTTCCAGATTGCGCACCGTTACGGCGTCGAGGACCAGGCAGTTCTGGCGTTCGTAAAATCCGATGCGGTCGACGTGATCGAGCGTGCCGCGCTGCGTCGAGCGGATGTAATAAAGGATCGCGCCGGCGGCCGAAGCTGCAGCCGGCTTTCCGGCCAGGCCGAAGCCTTCAAGGGAAAGGACGCCGAAATGGTTTTCGAGCAGAGGAATGGCGTGATCGGGAGCAAAGATCCAGTCGTCTAAAGGAGTCTCGGCCCAACCGGCGACGGAGATTCTCGCCGGGGACGGGGTTTCGCTCCCGTGCACGGAGGGGACGCCAGTCGCCACACCGGGTAAGCCCAATTTCGGTTCGCTTGCTCGCTCCAGCAATGGAGCGAAAGAACCATACAATATTTCTTTTGGGCGCAATTGTTCAAGTTCTTCTTGAATGCGGCGCGGGGCTGGCTCACCGGCAAATTCGGTGGCGCGAAATTCTCCGGTGGAAAGATCGAGCGCGGCAAAGCCGACACTCTCCCCGACCGTCGCTACTGCTGCCAGGAAGTTATTCTCCTCAGCGTTCAGCGACGAATCGGCTGCCGTGCCCGGAGTGACGACGCGTGTCACCTCCCGCCGGACGAGTGTCTTCGCCAGTCGTGGATCTTCTACCTGTTCGCAGACGGCAACCTTGAAGCCGCGCCGGATAAGTTTGGCGATATAGCCTTCGGCGGCGTGGTAAGGGACGCCACACATCGGGATGTCCATGCCCTTTTCTTTGTTGCGTGAGGTCAGCGTAATCTGCAATTCGCGCGCGGCCAGCACCGCGTCGTCGAAGAAAAGCTCATAAAAATCTCCCAGCCGGAAAAACAGCAGGGCATTGGGATGCTGCTTCTTGATAGCGGCATACTGCCGCATCAGCGGCGTGGAAGGCTCGGACATAGAGGAATAGGCGATGGGTAATTTGTAATGTGTAATTTGGTTATTTGCAATTGGGCGCTGCCGCCGGGGAAACGAGGCATCGTGAGAGGTGCTTGCAAGCCAAATCACCAATTGCAAATTACAAATTCTTTTGTTCTTCTTACCTCATGGAACTTCGCAAGGATCCGATCACGCGATCCTGGGTGATCACGGGTGACGATGTCATAGAGACTGCGCCGCGCTCGCAGGCGTGCCGGTTTTGTGGTCAGACTGCCGAGCCCACTCAGGTTGTCGCGAATTTGCCGGGCCTGGATGGCAGCGCCTGGTCGGCGCGCTCCGTCGTCCACCCGCATGCGCTGTACCGCATCGAGGGCGAGCCAGCGCGGCGCGGCGACGGCCTTTACGATCGCATGGGATCGGTGGGTGCACATGAAGTTCTGTTGGAAAACCCGCGTCACGATGGGCATCTGTGGAATGCCAGCGACGCGGAAGTGGAACAATTTCTGCGTCTGGCAGCGCTGCGAATTCAGGATTTGAAGCGCGACAGCCGCTTCAAGTACATCAGCATTTTCAAGAATCACGGCCCCGGAGCGGGGCAGGAATTCGAACACCCGACTGCGCAACTGACGGCGACCACGTTCGTGCCCCGCCGCGTACTCTACGAACTCCGCGCCGGACGCGACTATTACGAGAGCAAGGAGCGCTGCGTGTTTTGCGACATCCTCGCGCAGGAGGAACGGCAGAATCTGCGCGTCGTCGAAACTCGCGGAGACTACGTGGCCTTTTGCCCCTACGCGCCGCGCGTCCCCTATGAAACCTGGATCCTGCCGCGCAGCCATGAATCGTCGTTTGAGCGCACCGGTTCCTCGCGAGTCGGCAGTGTGACCGATCTGGCGGCACTGCTGAGGCGCACGCTGCAGCGGATACGCACCGTCACCGAAAGCTTCCACCTCGTGCTTCATACTTCGCCCAACAGCCAGCATCCTTCGGCCACGCTCGGATATTGGAAGACGCTCGATGACGATTACCACTGGCACATAGAAATTCTGCCGGTCGTTGAGGCCAAGGCAAGGTCGTACACCTTTAAAGAGATCTATTATTCGCCGGTTACGTCGGAGACGGCGGTGAAACGGCTGCGTGAGGCGAAGATCTAGCAGCAGCGGTCAGCTATCAGGTCTCAGAGATCAGCTCTCAGGAGATGCGATTCTTTCGGCTCCGATCGTAGAGACGGGGCTTGCCCCGTCTTCCTGTCAGAGATCCGTTATTCCGTGTCTCTATCGGGAAAAACGACAAATCGGAAGATTTCAAAACTTCGGGCTGACGGGTTTTGGATTAAGCTATCGACTAACGACCGCCGACTAACGATGAAAGTATAACGACCGTCCCATGACTATCCGTCGCCTGAAAACCTACACCGGATCCCAGGGCTATGTTTATCAGTACTACTTTGTTGGAAAACGTTCGGAAGCGGCGCCTGCAGGGCAGCCGTCTGCGACGAGCGAATTCATCTTCGACGTTACTTCCGACCGCAAGCTGATCTACTCGGTCAGCATTTTTCTGCCGGTCCTGGTTGTCGCAGCCTGGGCCGAAGCCCATGGACGGTCGCTCTCCGATTCCGAGCAGTACGCCGCGGTCAAGATGCGGCTGTTTCGGGCGTTCGACGAACTGGACGACATGCAGGGGTATGGGCGTCATCTGCATATCGACCTGCAGTTTCTGGAAGAATCGCTGGCGTCGTTGAAGGTGGAATAGCCTTGGCACTTCTGCAACCGATGCCTGATGCCTCCAGCCCGACGATGTAAATCGGGGTTTGGGCGGCAACTGAAATGCCAAGCGCGGCCGCCGACGGTAAAAAGGGCTGCCGTTTCCTACAATGAAACTCATTTGGAAAGTTGTCCGCAAATCGGCGCGGCTGTGCAGCGTGGAGGGCCTGTCAGTCCTTTAGATAGTTGCGACTTGACGGTGTTTTCAGCACGCAGACCGCCATGTGACAGAAATCACACACCGCTGTGACAGGCTCCGTTTCCTCCCGCGCTGTCGCCCGGCAAACTATAATCACCCAGGCGGGGTGGGGAACTGAACCCGGCGGGGAAGTAATCAACAACAATGATGACCTTGCTTTGGCTGCGCGTGGCGCTGGTTTTTTATGCTGTGGGATTACTCTATGCGCTGGTGGCACTGACCCGCACCTCAGAGATTCTGAGCAAAATCGCGCTCCATGCCTCCTATTTAGGGATGGTGTTTCATTTTGTATCGCTGACCGAAGCCGTTGTGCAAACCGGCCAACTGGCTTCGGCTTCGGTTCACAATGCGGAATCGCTGCTGGCTTTCCTGATCATGGTCGGCTTCATGCTCGCCTACCTGGTGTATAAGACGACTTCGCCGGGTATCGTGATTTTCCCGCTGGTCTTCTTGTTGACCTTTGTGGCTGCCAGCGGTCAGCAACCTTTCGTATTTTCGTCGGATGTTGTAAAGAAGGGTTGGCTGGCCGTGCATATCCTAATGATCTTCACTGGGTATGCGGCGCTTTTTCTCAGCTTCGGCGCCAGCATTCTCTACCTCATCCAGGAACGCGCCTTGAAATCGAAGAGTCGGAGCGGAGTGTTCTCGCGTCTGCCCGCTCTCCAGGTGATTGACGACATCGGGTACCGCTCCCTCATGCTCGGGTTTCCCTTCATGACTCTGGGCTTGATCGCGGGTTCCGTGGTCGCGGTAGCCACTTACGGTCGCATCGACTATCTCGATCCAAAAATTCTGCTCTCCGTCCTGATGTGGGTCGTGTATTTGCTGATGGTATTCACGCGCCTGACTGCCGGGTGGCGTGGACGGCGCGCCGCACTCCTGGCGAGCGTCGCTTTTGTTGCTGCCATTGTGGCTTGGATTTCCAACTACTTCAGCGGAATGCACAGGTTTATCACCTCATGAGATTCCAACTGATTGGCGTCAATCACAAGACCGCACCCGTCGAGGTGAGGGAGCGTCTGGCCATTCCTGAATCGCGCCTGCCCGAGGCCTGCAAGAGATTATCCGAGCATCCCGCCGTCGCCGAGGGCATGATCGTTTCGACCTGCAATCGCGTTGAATTCATTGCCAACATGAAGAATGGCACCGGCGATCTGCGCGAATTCCTGCGTGAGTATTTCGACACCGACCTTAGCAAGCTGGAAGGCTATTTCTACGAATTTCGGGAAGACGAAGCCATCCGGCATATTTTTCGCGTGGCCGCCAGTCTTGACTCCATGGTGGTCGGCGAGCCTCAGATCCTGGGTCAGGTCAAGGAAGCCTACGCCACAGCGCGCGCCGTCGGCGCGGTGCGCGCGCAGCTTGACCAGTTGCTTACGCGGGCGTTTGCCGTCGCGAAGCGCGTTCGGACTGAAACCGCGGTTGGCTCTTCGTCGGTCTCCATCGCTTCGGTAGCTGTGGAACTGGCCAAGAAAATCTTCGGCAGCCTGAACGGCAAGAGCGTTTACCTGGTTGGAGCAGGCAAGATGAGCGAGTTGGCGGCTCGCCATCTGCTGGCGCATGGCGCGGGGTCGCTGTTTGTGGCCAACCGCACTTACGATCGCGCTATCAGACTAGCGCAAAAATTTAATGGGCAGGCGATCGAATTTAACCGGCTCTATGAAACCTGCGATCGCGCCGACATCGTGATTACCGGCACCGGATCGCCAAACTTCATCTTCAAGCCCGAGCACGGCGAGAAGCTCATGGCGCTGCGAAAAAATAAGCCCATGTTCTTCATCGATATCGCGGTTCCGCGCGACGTTGATCCGGAGATGAACAAGATCGATGGCATCTTCGTCTATGACATCGACGATCTGCAGCAGGCAGTCAGTTCGCACGTCTCCGACCGCAAGAGGGAAGCTGAACGGGCCGAGGCGATTGTCACCGACGAGGTGGGAAAATTTCACGCGCGTTTGCAGACGCTCGATGTCGTTCCGACGATCGTCAGCTTGCAGGACCACCTTGAAACCATTCGCCAGGCGGAGATCGATCGCGTGCGCGGGCGTCTTGGTACCATGACTACCGACCAGGAGTTGGCGGTGGAAGCTCTGACTCGAGGCATCGTCAACAAAATCATGCATACTCCCATCAGTACCCTGAAGACCGCGGCCCGCGATCCCGAATCGACCACCGTGATCGAACTGGTGCGGCGCCTGTTCAACCTGCATCAGGAAGATGAAGCCAAAGCGGTTGGCGCCGGGCGATCTGTGCGCGGGCAGACTTCGGATAAGAGTTCAGACAAGAGTGCAGATCGAGAGGCGCGAAACTGATGGCCACGCTTCGCATCGGCTCCCGCGGCTCACAGCTCGCTCTATGGCAGGCCCATCACATCTCCGCCCTGTTGCGCGGTCAGGGCCACACCGTCGAATTGGAGATCATCAAAACGACGGGCGATAAGATCACCGACGTGGCGCTCGCCAAGGTCGGCACGAAGGGGATGTTCACCAAGGAAATTGAAGAAGCGCTTGTCGAACACCGCGTCGACCTGGCCGTGCACAGCTTGAAGGACCTGCCGACTGAACTGGCCTCCGATTTCGAGATTGCCGCCATCACGACGCGCGAAGATCCACGCGATGTATTTTGCGCGGTGAATTTTGCCAAGATTGAAGTGCTGCCGCAGCGCGCCAATGTCGGCACCAGCAGTCTGCGGCGGCAAGCGCAGCTCAAGGCGCTTCGTCCCGATCTTCAGATTCATCCTCTGCGCGGCAATGTAGACACGCGGTTGCGCAAGCTTGAGGCCGGAGACTACGACGCCATCATTCTGGCCGCCGCCGGACTCAACCGCCTGGGTAAAACGCAACTGGTGCGCCAGGTCATTCCCGCGGAAATCATGACGCCAGCCGCTGGACAAGGCGCATTGGGAATCGAGATTCGCAATGGCGACGGCGCGATCCGCGCGCTTCTCGCCTTTCTCGATGATGCTGCGGCCCGTGCGACCACGACCTGCGAGCGCGCGCTGCTCAACAAACTAGGCGGCGGCTGCCAGGTCCCCATAGGGGCTTTCGCCGAAATGAAGGACGGCCGTATTCACCTGAACGCGTTGGTGGCCCATCCCGATGGAACCAAAGTTCTGCGTGAAACTCGCGAGGGCGACGACCCCGTCCGGCTGGGAGAAGAGGTCGGCGAAACACTGCTGCGCAGGGGCGGCGATGTTATTCTCGAAGAAGTTTACGGCGAAGGTTTCGCTCTGCCACAACAACCGTAAGGCAGGTGTCCGGCATCAGGTGTCAGGTGACAGGAAAGTCCTAAGCCTGAGGCCTGGAACTTGACACCTGACACCGAATGCTTGACACCCGACTCATGAAGCCCAACGAAAATCATCCTCTCGCCGGAACCCGCATTCTCGTGGGACGCGCACGCCATCAGGCCGGCAGTCTTTCCAGGAGCCTGCGCAGCCTGGGCGCGGCCGTGGTCGAAATTCCATTCCTTGAGATTCGCAAGCCGCAATCGTATCAGCCGCTTGATGATGCGCTGAAGAACATCAAGAGCTACGATTGGCTTATCCTGACCAGCGCGAATGGCGTGGAAGCGATGTGGGAGCGCATCCGGAAACTCCGCGTCACGCGCCGCACGCTCAAGCATTTGAAGATTGCCGCCATCGGGCCGGCTACCAAGAAAGCGATTGTGAAGCATGGGCTCAAGGTCAAGATGGTGCCCGAGGAGTACGTTGCCGAGTCCGTGGTAAAAGGGCTGCGCGATCAAGTCAAGGACAAGCGCGTTATTCTGATACGAGCCAAGATCGCACGCGACGTGATTCCAGAGGAACTGCGCGCGGCGGGAGCGCAAGTGGACGTAATCGAGGCCTATGAAACGGTTGTGCCGGAAAAATCGCGAGCGCGCCTGCAAGCGCTGATGAAGAGTGTCGCTCGCCGCCCGAACGTCGTGATCTTCACCAGTTCATCGAGCGCCAAGAACTTCGCCGAGTTGCTCGGTGACATCCAGCCCGGTTCATCTTCCGGCAATGGGCTCAATCATGTGCAGTTGGCTTCGATTGGCCCCGTAACTTCGGCTACACTCCGGGAACTGCGGTTGCCGGTTGCGATCGAAGCCCGCGAATTTACCATGGGGGGCTTGATTCGCGCGATTGTTCTGGCCCGTTACGCAGAAAAAGCTCTGTAGAGAGGGGGCTTGCCCCGTCTTCAGCGGTGAAAAACTGGTGGAGGCAGCGAAGCGGCGAGTTGCATTTCTACGGGTAGCGTTGGCCGGTAGCAAGATTACTTCGTTTTCGGGGCCGCCGCGACACCCATTTGCGGGTCAATGGCTTCCAGGTAACCCTGCATCCGTTCCTTGGTCTCGGCGGGCATTCCCGTGAACTCGATTCCGTTGCCCACTCCCGGATCGCACGTCCGGACTACGGCCGTGACCTTGATGTGTTCCGAATCGATCCAGAAATCCACGCGCAGCACAGTGCCGAGCGGCAGAGGCTGCATGCTCTCGACATAACATCCATTACCGCTCACGTCGGTGGCATTGATGCGGAGTGGCGCGTTGACACGCTCGATGCGCAATTCGAGCGGAAGTGAGATCTTATGGCGGGGCCAGCGGCGGCGGTTCGATTCGGCGATGGTCACGGTCGCGCCATCGAGCGGCAGATAACTTTTCCAGGGGCACTCCTGCGCCACCAACTTCACGCCCACCTGATTTTTCTTGGCCGCACCGGCGTTCATCACCCAGACCACTGAGCAACGGGTTTTTCTCTCGTCGCACTGCACCCCGATAACATCGCCCACTTTCAGCGCGCTTTCGATTCCCGAGATCAGCGCACCATCCGAACTGATGTTCTGAGCGCGAGCTGGTTGAGAAAACGGCCGCCCTTCCGCGGTCATTCCCCATATTCGCACTGGCAGGTCCACACTCAGGCGAGGGTCAGTTTGATGGTCGGCCATGCCTTATCCTCGTATCTTTCCAATAGGCTGTTGCGATGATACCGCCGTTCGCTAGGGTTGCGAGATTACAGAAGTTCTCTGGACGGTAACCATCGAAGCATCACTTCGGTGCCTGTGCATGGTGCCGGCCCAGTTTTCAGGAACGGCCTTCCGCCCATTGATCTGCGACGAACTCACGATATCCGATGACCGCTATTTGTTGCTCCTCGATAAACTGTCGCAGTTCGGGCGAGGTGAGCATCCTCCGCTCCTCATCGCGCGAGGCGAGCAGCCTGGTGCCGGCGGCGCGCAAATCCGGATCGTTGTAGCCGGGATGGCACACCAATTCCCAGGTGCCCCCCGGGAGACTCGCCAGAGTTTCGCGGAGCAGGGAACCGTAGCCGGATTTTTCCGTTGATCCGGTCTCAATCACTCCCAGAACTCCATCCGGGGTAAGCATTCCGGCGCGCTTGGTCCGCTGGCGGAATTGTCCGGAAAAGGTATGCAGGACCCTGACCTGGCCATAGCGCTTCCAGAGTTCGCGCTTGCCTTTGAACTGGCGGGCGGAGATGGCTTTCACCGGGACGATCGGGTTGCGGATGGCGGGCACTCCGCAAATACGCGCCGCCCGCAACAGCGCCACCAGAATGTCGGGAAAAATGTGCGCGTGTTTATGGGAGTCGAGATGCGTTACCTGCAGACCGGCAGCTTGAATTTTTCTGATCTGCGCGGTGACTTCCGCGACCAGTTGATCGCCGTCGAACCCTCCGAGCATGGCGCGAGCGGCGAAGGCCGATAGGCTGGAGTAGAATTTGCCGGGCTCCGCCGAACGAATGGCGAGCAGAGTGTCGACTGCCTCGGGCGGAGATACCGGGGTCCCATCCACCAGGACGACGTGGCACCCGACGGAGAGATTTGCCGCCGATAGCGCCGCCGCCACGGCATCGTCGAAGGCAGGGCCATTCGCCATCAGGGTCGTCGATGACACGATGCCCGCGTTATGGCTTTCCAGGATGCCGCGATTCACTCCTGTCGTCAGACCCAGATCGTCGGCATTTACGATTAGCTTGCGCACTCAGAAAGTGTAGCAGCCATCCGGGTGAGTTCTGCAGCTCACGTCATCAGCAAGTAACGATGTGTGTTTCGCGCGCCAGACCTTCGTTGACACCGTGGTTTGACCCGCAGGAAACGGTCCAGTATCCTCAGAATTAGTTTTGCCGAGCTTTACGGGGAATGATGGAAAAGCGCCGTAAACCTGTTCCCGCCGAGCGGGCGGTTAGCTCAGCTGGTTAGAGCGCCTGCCTTACAAGCAGGAGGTCGCAGGTTCGAGTCCTGCACTGCCCACCAATTAAGTTCCAAAAGGTCACGTAGTTAGGAGCGGGTCACGGCTCTTTCCAAGAAGTGCTAGTTTCTCGCTGTGCCCTGAATTGTGCCCACGTAGCCGTTCCATCGTTTCCAGAACGGCATCCTCCGACGGGTGAACGTACCGTGCTGAGATTGCGATAGAGCTGTGTCCGGCGACGCGGGCCAGGGTCCACACATCGCAACCGGATTGCCCCAAGCGGGTGAGGAAGGTATGCCGTACAGGCAACAGTAAGTCGAGATAGTCAAGTCCTTCTCTCCGCGCAAAAAGGTCGCTGCGGCAGATTGAAGTCGGCATCGCCAACGGTAAACGGGCTGGCTTCCCAGATCGTGACTTCGTGGGAACGTATCGCCGACGAGATTTTGCTCCGCGTCTCATTTGCGGGCGACTTCGACTCTCGATCTGCAGTGGTTCTTGTGAGAGATTCTGTTCTCTTACGTTTCAATGTCCGAGGCCCATTTTGCTGCTTCGGCATGGCCCTTATTGAATCGCCTCCCATCAGAATTAATCACAATATTTTCCATATGTGATCAAGATTAAACACTCTTAAGGAAGTTAGAGGTTTATACAGGAGAGTCATAACCGAGGCTGCAATCCGAGCTTCACGCGCACCATGCAGGTGCAAGAAGCAGTTTACACAGTAAGTGATTTCAGGATCGATCCGGTACTGGGTTTATTTTTTTCGTGATGCGGCAGCCTCGCGAATTGGATGTAATTCTAAATCTTCAAATCGCAGCTTAAGTGCAACGTAAGCATCCTGTGATGGCCGTCTGGACGGATTCGCGCTGAGCAGGCGTTGTTTCCATCAATTTCAGTTCGATTGTTGTCGAGGAGCGAAGATGAAAGATCCACGGACTCTTAGGCGTTCGCCGATTGTAATTGCGGTGATCTCCCTGATCTTAGGCCTGTCCAGTTTGGCGCTGGCGACCGACAAAACCACCGACAAAACCAATGAGCAGGACAAGGCACCCGCTAAGGGTGCGGAAGCCGCTCAATTTGTCGGGGATGCAACCTGCGCCGGCTGTCACGACGGAATCGCCAAGGGATTTGAGGAAAACCCGCATACCAAGATGACGCTGATGCATGGCAACGCCGCTGGCGTTACCTGTGAAAACTGCCACGGCGCTGGCCAGGCGCATGTGGAGGGCGGCGGCGACACGAGCAAGATATTCAATCCCGCGAAGCACTCGGCGAAAGAGGTTGACGCCAAGTGCCTGACCTGTCACGCGGGAGCGCACCCGAACTTTGACCGCTCGCCCCACGCCAGGGCGAACGTCAGTTGTACCAGCTGCCACAGCGTTCATCAGAGCAAGGAAGAAAAGCTGCTGAAGGCTTCGCAGCCTGCGCTCTGCTTCCAGTGCCACGCCGACACTAAGCCGGCGTTCAATATGCCGTTCCACCACAAGGTGAACGAAGGC
>Ga0074044_10000151_pt1 | contig 70388 bp, 46 predicted proteins | sample BogForMeECP23OM1_FD_94443 | JGI IMG/M metagenome (GOLD analysis project Ga0074044, IMG submission 94443) | Bog forest soil microbial communities from Calvert Island, British Columbia, Canada - Bog Forest MetaG ECP23OM1 | ecosystem: Environmental > Terrestrial > Soil > Wetlands ...
CGCCGCGCGCGGGAAATCCTCGGCTACGAACCCACCGTGTTCTTCGAGGAAGGCCTGCGGCGCACCTACGCGTGGTATCAAGCCCACCACACCAAGGAAACCCCGCACTAACCGGGCCTCCGGTGGGTGTCTGGCTAATCGTCCGCACCACTCTGTGTTGTCTTCGGCGAGCCTTTATGCTTATGGGATCTTGCTGAGGAGCTGGCAAGAGACCGTAACTGCCTATCTTTCAGTACTTCATCATCTGGGAAATTGGCCCTGACGAATTCCCCAACACAAAGGTGAGTAAGATAAAGCGTAAAATCGAACACTATGGCACAGCGCTTCAGATACTGGATCCCGGCAATCTGCGTGGCTCTTCTGATTTCGCTCTTTTCCACGCAGTACTTCAGCAGCGAACACACCGCGCGCTTTATTTATCCCCTGCTGCGCTGGGTTTTTCCCGCAGCTTCTCCCCGAATGATGCACCTTTTCCACCTGGGAATCCGCAAGTTGGCGCACATCACCGAGTTCGGCGTGTTCAGCGTAATGGTTTTTCGCGGGATCCGCAGCGGCCGGCCCGGGTGGCGCTTGGACTGGGCTCTCAGTACCTTCTTCATCGCCCTGGCCTTCGCTGCTCTGGACGAATGGCACCAGTCCTTCGTACCAGTTCGCCAAGCCAGCGCCCGTGACGTCGCGATTGACGCTCTCGGTGCAGTGCTGGCGCAAGTTCTGGTCTGGGCCTATGCCAATTGGAGGCAGGCCTTCACCGCGCCGCCATCTCTCCCGGGCAAGGACATCCGTTAAGAAATGAAGTTGTTCTGCCTTGGAACTCACGGAAACGGTGCTTGCGCTTCGTTGGAGTACAAGCTTTCCGTCCCGCTGGAATCCATGGCCGTCGTGACGTAGTAGTACGTCATTCCGTCCTGTGCTGTCGAGTCCGTATAGGTCGGGTTAGCGATCGAGGATCAACTGATCTTCGCCTACCGGATACGAATTGCGGAACGAATCCAACTTTCACTCTTAAAAGCGCAGAAGAGGACTGGTCGCAATTGATGCTAGGGTGAGATGGTTTCCGGAAAACCGGCGCGCAGTATCCGACCTATAGATCCGCGCGCAGGCGGACGCATTCGATCACCAACTGTTTGCGTGGCACTTACCTGCTCGCAGTGACCGGTGTTTTGTATACTTTAAGCAAGGTCCGCACCTGGGGGTTCCAGACGATTAGGTTGCACCCACGCAGGCGAAGCCTTGACACTTGCGCATGGCGCCCTGCGGCTTCGGTTATAATGCTCACAATCGAATCAGCCTCGGCCGTCAGGCCGAAACCGCCAGAAGCACTCACGGAAATAAAATAGAGGTGCACTTCTCATAACGCAAACGGCAAATTAGCCATGAGCCACAAATCACCATAGGAGTTCTGCACAAGTCCAGAAGAGGAGCGTCAACCGTGCGGATCAGAAAGGCGGTCATCACAGCAGCAGGAGAAAATCAGCGGGCGCTGCCGCTCCAGACTCTCATCCATAACGGAGCGGAAAAATCCGTTCTGAGCATCCTCGTCGAACAGGCCCTCACCGCGAATATTGGCGAGATCTGCGTCGTGGTCTGGCCTGGCGACGAGACTCGCTACGCACAAGCTGCCGGCAACCTCGCCAGCGCCGTGCGATTCGTCCCCCAACAGCAGCCGCGGGGATACGGCCACGCCATTTACTGTGCGCGCGAATTTGTCGCTGATGAGCCCTTCTTGCACATGGTAGGAGATCACCTGTATGTGAGCGCAACGAAGCCCGGCGTTCAGCCCCTGGTGGAGTTGGCGGAACGCGAGTCGTGCTCCGCCTCCGGGGTCCAGCCCACTCACGAAAGGCTGCTCTCCCGCTTTGGAGCCGTCGCGGGACGCCGCATGTCCGGCCGGCCCGGCGTTTATCGCGTCGAGACGGTACTCGAAAAGCCCACGCCCACGGAAGCCGAACAGCGCCTCATGGTGCCGGGAATTCGCGCGGGCTACTACCTCTGTTTCTTTGGGATTCACGTTCTTACCCCCACCGTGATGGAGCTCCTGGGACGCAAGCTGTCGAGTGAGCCGAGCGGCGGCCTCACGCTTTCCTCCGTTCTCGCTGGACTCGCCCGGCAGGAGCAGTACCTGGCGATGGAAGACACAGGACGTCGCTATGATCTCGGCGCCCGCTACGGATTGCTCACCGCGCAATTGGCCCTGGCGCTGAACAGTCGCGACCGCGACGAGGTGCTCACGCACTTATTGGAACTACTGGCGGAGCGTGAGCTGACCACTCCGTCTGCGAGGGCCGAGTTGTGAGTCTGCTTATCGATGTTATAACCGCTCGCGATGCGGAGACTCGCAATCGCCCGCTGGACGCCTTGTGCCGGGCTGCGACATTGGAAGAACTGCTGCTAGAGTGTGAGGCGCTCGACCGTTTCCGCCGCAGCAGCGACAACCTCTACGAGCGCGTGCGAGCGCTACTTTTCCTCTATGCCATCCATCGCTTTCACATCCCGGCGCGCAAGTTAGCGGCTTCCCACGCGCTGATTCCGTTCGCGGGTTACACCAACCTCCTCAAGCGCAGGTTCGAAGAAGCTCTGGATATATTCCTGGCCGCGCAGGCCGCGGCCGGACCGAGCCCTGCCCTTTCCAGCGCGCTAGCCGCGGGCTACCGCTCGCTCGGCTTCCAGACTCTCGCTGACCAAGTGCGGCATAGCGTGCGCTCGGTCCACGGCAATCAGTGGATGTTTCGCGCCGCTTATCCGGAAGACGCACCGCTGCGGATTCGTCCCGAGCTATTGCAGCGCAAAACCGCTGATCATCTTTTCCCCATCCTGCGCGAGGCCACGCCGGTACGTATGGACTTGAGCCATAGCGGGTGGAGCGATATTTTCTTTTTGGGAATGGATTTCCCCGAAGGCGCCCGCGTGCTCAACATTTCCATCGACTTGAGCGTGCCTAGCTTGGGCCCCCCGAAGCCTCCCGTTGAAGCATGGTTCCGTGTCATCGATCAGCCGGTACTGCGCTTGGTTAGCGTTGACCTTCAATGCAGCGCTGAACTCAGCTCGATTGCTGAAGTTTTCGATTTCGCGCACGACTACCTGGGCCTGCTCAAGGCTGCAGTGATTGCCTCTGGCATCGTGCCACCGGGGATGGAGGGCGCCACTCAGCCCCTCACCGACGTTCTGACCCATTTGACGGGCCGGCCCGGCCACGGTATCGAAATCGTCAGCAAGGTGAATGATATTCCGCGCGGCTCACGCTTGGCGGTGTCCACCAGCCTCCTGGCCTGCCTCATCTCCTTGTGCATGCGCGCCACCAATCAGATCCGCTCGCTCACCGGCGGCCTTTCAGAGGATGACCGCCGCTTGGTGGCCGGGCGCGCCATTCTGGGCGAATGGCTGGGGGGCTCAGGAGGCGGCTGGCAGGATTCCGGCGGGGTATGGCCGGGAATCAAGCTGATTCACGGGGTCTCAGCCCAAGAACGTGATCCAGAGTTCGGCGTCAGCCGCGGTCGGTTGTTGCCGAAGCACGAGATTCTCGGGCCCCAGGAAGTGTCACCGGAAACGCGCCAGCAACTTCAGCAAAGCCTGGTGCTCGCCCATGGCGGCATGGCGCAGGATGTGGGCCCCATTCTGGAGATGGTGACGGAGAAATATCTGCTTCGTTCTGAAAGTGAGTGGCACAGCCGGGGCGAGGCCGCGCTCATCTTCGATGACCTCATGGCACGCCTGAAGGGCGGGGACATTCGCGCCCTGGGTGCCTTAACAGAGCGAAATTTTAGCGGCCCCATTCAAACCATCATTCCATGGGCCGGAAATCTCTATACCGACACACTGATTCGCCGCGTACGCAAGGAGATGGGCGACGACTTCTGGGGTTTTTGGATGCTCGGGGGAATGTCGGGCGGAGGCATGGGTTTTCTCTTTGCTCCGCATGCGAAAGTGCTGGCACAGGAGCGCTTGCAGGCCATCATGAGCGCCACCAAGCAGGAGATGGAACATGCGTTGCCCTTCGCCATGGAACCTGTGATCTACGACTTCGCGGTCAACGAGGATGGCACTCAGGCCACGTATCTCAAAGGCGACTTGGCGCTGATGCCGCCGGGGTATTACCAAATGGTTGTGCCTTCGCTTCTTCGCCAGGAATCCCGTCTCCTCTCGCCCCTGCGCCTCCTTGAGCTCGCACGCTTCACCGCCGCCTGCCACACTGTGCCGGAATTCCAAGGGATGATGCAGCACGTCTTTGAGCATCTCATCCCCCAGAGTCCGCAAAAAGCCGAGCTCTCCCAAAGCCTCGACGCGCTGCTTGAAGCCCATGGATTTGATGGCGCGGAGCATGAGCAGATCCAGGCGGGCTTGCGCAACGGCCGCGTGGGGCTCGCTCAGAATCGTCTTCCCATCAACAGCATGATCACCGACGTTGGCGCCGCAGATCTCTTTGACGCCACCGAAGGTGTCGCACCGAAACACCATGAAATGGGCAAGGAGGCACTGGCGGCAGGAATGGTGGCGGTGGTTTCGCTTGCCGGCGGCACCGGCAGCCGTTGGACGAAAGGCGCAGGCGTCGTCAAGGCCCTCAACCCCTTTTGCTGGCTAGGCGGCAAGCACCGCAGCTTCCTCGAATTGCACCTGGCCCGCAGCCGCCGCACCGGCCGCCTCTGCAGCACGAGTCTGCCCCACGTCATCACCACCAGCTACCTGACGCACGAGGCCATCCAGGCGCACCTCCGCACCGCGTGCAATTACCATTACCCCGGCCCCCTACTCCTTTCACCCGGACGCTCTATCGGGCTGCGGTTTGTGCCCATGGAAAGGGACTTGCGATTTGCCTGGGAAGAGTTGCCGCAGCAAATGCTCGACGAACAGGCGCAGAAGGTTCGCGACAGCCTGCGCGCCACACTCATCGCGTGGGCTCGGCACATGGGCGAAGGCGCCAGCTATACCGATAACGTACCGATGCAATGCTTGCATCCGGTCGGCCACTGGTATGAAGTGCCCAACATGATGCGAAACGGCACGTTCCTGCGGTTGTTCCAGGAAAGGCCCCGATTGAAATACCTGATGGTTCACAACATTGATACCACCGGGGCTGACGTAGACCCGGGGTTGCTTGGTTACCACATTGCGGAAGGGACCGCTTTAACCACCGAGGTAATTGCGCGGCAAGTGGAAGACCGCGGCGGCGGATTGGCCCGTGTTGACGGCCGATTGCGCCTGATCGAAGGTCTCGCGCTTCCCAGCGAAGAGATAGAATCACTCCTTCCCTGGTACAACAGTGCGACCTATTGGATCGATATCGACCAACTCCTCATCATGTTCGGGCTGACCCGCGATGATCTTCCGCACAAGGAACGCGTGAACAATGCCGTGCGCAGGCTGGCTGCTCGCATGCCCACCTACATCACGCTGAAGGACGTCAAAAAACGCTGGGGGAAAGGTCAGGAAGATATCTTGCCGGTGGCACAGTTTGAAAAGCTGTGGGGCGACATGACCAGCCTTCCGGAATTTCCCTGCCGCTTTGTGGCCGTGCCCCGTCGGCGTGGGCAACAACTCAAAGAACCGGCGCAGCTTGATGGTTGGCTGCGCGATGGGTCCGCGGCCTTCGCCGAATCCTTATGCGATTGGGGCCACTGACTCCCGCCCTGGCCGATGGGACACGCTGGCAATTCTTTTCATTCTTTCCGCAAGCTTTCACCATATCCTTTCATGTTTTTTGCGTCGATGATGGCGCCGTACTTTGTGATGATTCTGCTGTTCTTCCTGGAAACCCACTGCCTATCGCTAGAACAGAAGAGATGCAGAGAAGACTGGGCATTGCATAAAACGGACCAGTCAGGCTCTTTTGCCTTTGGAGCCGAGTATTGGTCGGGACGCCTTGGGGATAGCATCGCGGGCCAAGCGACTATTCAGCAAGGGCTTATCAGAAAAAGCGATTGAAGAATGCGCTTGCTGCAGAAGGCGCGAGGGCGTTATATACTGACGGCCCATGGGTCCTACTTAACGAGATACCGTTGGTCTATTGGCGTTGGTGGACCTATTTCGTCCAATGGATGACCAGAAGCCCAAGCCGGGTCATAGCCAAGACTCAGGTCCCAGAGGACCTGGAGGGCTCCGTGCGCCCGCGAAAGGTGACAGTGCTCCGAGTGAAGTGCCACTGGACGCTGCCACCTTCATCGATCAGCCGAAGAAACCGTCGGTGGATCCGGGAGCGACGGCAGTCGCGAACCGCTCTTTGGACAGCAGTGTCTCCTCCCGGCTTTCGACAGGGCTGCAATCCTATGCTGGTGTCTACCGAGATCTGGTGCTGCAGCCGGGCGACCTGTTCGGTGGCCGCTATGAGATCCTCCAACTACTGGGTGAAGGAGGCATGGGTTCGGTGTACAAAGCTGCTGACCGCCAAATCGAGCGGACGGTGGCCCTGAAACTAATCCGGCCAGACCTGGCAAGCAATCCGGCCATCCTCGCGCGGTTCAAGCAAGAACTCCTTTCAGCTCATCAAGTTACGCACAAAAACGTCATCCGCATCTACGATATGGCGGAAGCGGAAGGCGTCAAGTTCATCACCATGGAGTTCGTCGAGGGCACTGACCTGCGCCATGTGCTTCTCGACCTCGGGAAGCTGCCACCCGAAGCGGCCGTAGAGATTATCCGGCAAGTTTGTCTGGCGCTGGATGCGGCCCATTCGGCGGGAATCATCCATCGCGACCTGAAGCCGCAAAACATCATGCAGGACAAAAATGGGCGAATCCTGGTGATGGATTTCGGTTTGGCACGCTCTGTGGAAACGGGAGGAATGACCCAGACGGGGGCTTTGCTGGGCACGATCGGATACATGTCTCCCGAGCAGTCCATGGGTAAGACCCTGGATCAGCGCTCCGACCTGTTTGCCGTGGGACTAATCTTCTATGAATTGCTGAGTGGCAAGACGCCCTTCAAAGCAGAAACCGCCATGGCCAGCCTGCTGCTTCGCAACCAGGAACGAGCCGTGCCGGTGCGAGATTTAGACGAATCGATACCGCGGGGATTGAGCGATATTGTGAGCAAGTGCCTGGAGCGCGATTTGAATTTGCGCTACCAGAGCGCTTCGGAAATTCTGGCCGATCTGGACGCGTGGCAGGGGAAGCGCCCGGTTTCCGCGTCCACGATCGCCGCGCCATCCAGCGTGGTTGTTGTGGGCCAGCGCGGGGTCCCGTGGAAATGGATTGCTCCAGGCGTCATCGTGCTTTTGTTGGGTATTGGTGGATGGGTGTATCGCGGAAGATTGGGTTCGCCACCGGGGACCAAGGCAGCGGCCGGCCCGGAGATATCACTGGCAATTCTGCCATTTCACAACGCCACCTCCGACCAGTCGATTGACTGGATCGGAGCGAGCCTGGCGGACATGTTGAGTACGGATGTAGGGCAATCGTCGCACATGCGCGTCGTGACGCCAGACCGGGTGCGGCAGATTCTGAAGGACTTGCGGATACCGCCGAATGCAAGTATCGACCCCGACATGCTGCGGCGAATTGCCGAGTTGAGTAATGCGGACACGGTGGTATCGGGCCAGTATGCAAAATTTGGCGACCAAATTCAGATTGATGCGACGTTGCAGGATCTGAAGCATAATCGGCGTCAGCCGCTGAAAATGCAGGCGGCGAGCGAGAAAGAAATCCCGACGACAGTGGACGGGCTTGCCGAACTGATTCGTAAGAATCTCTCGCTCTCGTCAGATGTGCTGAAGGAATTGAAAGCCAGTGCGTTCCAGCCAAGTTCGAAATCGGTGCCCGCGCTGCGAGACTATAGCCAGAGCGTGCAATTGCTGCGCGACGGCAAGAACCTCGAAGCGATTGCGACACTGCAAGCTGCTATCAAGGAGGACCCGCAGTTTGCCCTGGCGTACTCGCGGCTGGCAGAAACCGACTCGGCGCTGGGGTATGACACGGAGGCGGAGGGATATTCGCGCAAAGCGGTGGACTTGAGCCAGCAGTTGCCGATCGCGGAGAAATATCTCATCGAAGCGAATCACGCCCGCGTGATGAAGGACAATAAGAAAGCCATTGAGGCCTACGAGAACCTGGCCAAAACCTTCCCGGACAACACCGACGTCGAGTACGCGCTGGGAAGTCTCTACGTGGAGACGGGCGACTACGACAAGGCACGCGAGCAGTTTGCCAGAATTTTGCAGTCGGATCCGAAAAACATCAAAGCCCTGTGGCAAATGGGTGTGATCGAAATTCGCAGGAATAACCCGCAAGCCGCGCTTGATCCTTTGAACAAAGGCATTAGCTTGGCCATCCAGGTCGACAATCAGGAGCAAAGGGCTCTCTTGCTCCAGGCCGCGGGTGTGGCCTACCGGTTCATGAATAGGTCTGACGAGGCCATGCGCAACTACAAGGAGTCCATGGAAATCAACCGGCGCCTTGGCCTGAAGCGCCTGCTTGCCGTGAACCTGGTGGAGATAGGTTTGGTCCAAAGTTCGCAGGGCAAGCCGGATGACGCGCTTTCGAGTTTCGTGCAGGCTCTGAAAATTCAGAAGGAAATCGGCATCAAAAAGGAAGTGGGCGACACCCTGATCGACATGGCTACCGTCTATCAGGACCGCGCCCAATACGACCAGGCGCTGCAAGTTCTCAAGGAATCGCTACAAATTCAGCGCGACACCGGCGACGAGAACTACCAGGCGCTGTGCCTCGCCATGATCGGCGACATCTATCTTTCCAGGGGCGATAGCGACAACGCCTTCAGTTACTATCAGCAGTCTTTGCAGCTCCGCGAAAAGCTCAACATTCCCGGTGATATTGCCGAAAGTCTGGTGGGCTTGGGTGCAGCCTATCAGGCGACCGGGCAGTATGACCAGGCGGTGTCCGCGATCCTCAAGGCCATTGATCTGTGGCGAAAGGGGGGAGACGCTCGCGGCGCCGCTCTGGGCTCGTACCAACTGGGGTTGGTATTTCAATACCAGGGGCGACTGGGCGCCGCCTTAAGCGCCATGCAGGATGCAGTCAATCCTCTCCGCGATCTTAAGGAGCGCAGTCGCGACATGGCCGACGCCCTCGATGATTTGGGCGATACGCTGGCCAAGGCCGGCCGCGGTGCCGAAGCCGACAAGGTGCTGGCAGAAGCGCAGAGCATGGCTCGCGAACTGAAGAATGATAGTCTTCAGGCTGCCATCTTGAATTCCGAAGGCGACGTGCAGTTCTACGCGGGCAACTGGAAACCAGCCAAGAAGCTTTACGATCAAGCCTTGCGCGCGGCCTCGCGCGGCACGGAACACAACAAAGTACTCATCTCCAGGCTGAATCTTGCGCGCGTAACGATTGCCGAGGGACACTCTCAATCCGTCATAGGTGACCTGCGATCCGTGTCCCAGGAAGCGGACAAGCAAGGCATCAAGTACTTGGCGCTGGAGAGTTCGGTGGAAATGGCCGCGGCGATGTTAAACAGCAAGGACTATTCCCACGCTCGCCAGGAATTGGACCGCGCGCTGGGCACGAGTGAAAAACTCGGCCTGCGCCTGCAGGCGGCGCGGATTCATTATCTTCTCGGAGAAACCATGCGGCTCCACGGAAGTGCCGCGGATGCCCCCAGCCAGTACCGACAAACACTTACCCTGCTCGATGAGATTAAGAAGGATCCCGGCGCGGAGCATGTACTGGAGCGCGCCGACCTGAAATCCATCTACGAAGGGGCCACGCGCGGGTCTCAGTAGAAATCGAGCTGAGCCAAACGAGCGGCATGTCTCTCAAGCTGCTCCCTAACGCGGAAGTGCAATCCAAACGCAAAGCGTTCCCACACCCCGCCGCTCTTCCTCAAAAGAGGAAGAGGGCAGGGCAGGTGAGGCATGCGTTGCTTATTGAACCGTCAGTGTCGAGTTGACGGTGTCGATCGTCGTGGAGCCTTGGAGAGTGGTTGTCGTGACCGTGTAAGACCCGGCGCACGCGTTCTTCGCAATGGGGAATGGGAAGGTTATCGAGTTCGACGCCCCGGACTTGATGGTGAACGGCGGTGTCGTCAATAGGACCGTACTGGCGTTGCCGCAGTTCTTCCCTATTGGTCCAGACACTGAGAACTGGACCTTCACATTCTGCGGAGCACTCATGCAGTCGATTACGCTAGTCGTGATATTGACGAGCGCTGGGCGCGTGACCGCCGAGGGGTTGATCCCCACCGCCGCGTAATTGCACGACACGGAATAATTCACCGTCAGGGGCGCCGCATTACCCACGTTGTCCACGGCATTGACCGTAAAGGATTTAGCGGTCGAGAGGCCATTCGTTGGAGTGGTGTCAATGTAGCTGTTCAAAGGAAGCGTGCCGGTGCAGCTTGCAACTCCCGATTCCGTGTCGGTGCAGGCATATGCAGCCTTCACTTTCTGGTAGGCAGGATACGCCGTGGAAGCCGCAGGCGCCGTGATGCTGATCGTTGGTGGCAGAGCGTCTGTTGTTAGCGTCAATGACTTGAAACTTGTGGACCACGAACCGTTATTATCTGTGAACAGCAGTTCATGGGTTGTGGCGCAGTCGGTGGTCGAATAGTGCAGCAGATTTGAGGCACCGTCTGCATACGGCCCCAGCGTGGCCGATTCTGGACCAAAGCTTGACGGTACGGGCAACGCAGGGATTGTGCTCGGGCAGGGAGTGGGATCGGTGAACGTCGTGTCGGCCGAAAATGTGCTGTTGCCCGGAAACGGAATCGGAAACGTGGGCGGCAATCCCTGGCTGGTGGGGTTCACACCGTACTCGATGAAGTTGATTGGCGCCACATAGCCTGTTAGTGCCGCGGGATTGCCCGTAAAGGTCACCGTGGGACTAGCGTTGGTCCAATTCGTGGACCCGCTGGTGAAAAACGGTGTCACCTGTACCGTCGTTGTCGGTGGAGTTACACCTGCAACCAGGATAACGGAAGAATTGGTAGACCCCGCTCCCCTCCCGCCAGTGTTTATTCCAGGTCCGCTGAAACTAACCAGTCCGTTCTGCGGGCAGGAACTGTTGGCCTCGGGGCCCTCTAGCGGGCACCCACCCGCGTCGTTGAATTCCAGGAATCCGAAGGTCGTGTTGCTGGTGATGGGAGCAACGGGATCGAACGTAGACGTAAACAGAAAGTCCGGCGCGCTGGTCTGCGGGCAATTGGCGCCGGATGCCGTTCCGCTACCTGGGAGCGTACAGACTTGCGTTTTCCGCGCGCAGTTACCGCCCAGGCTGGCGAGCGGAATGCAAGTCGTACCCGCGAAAGGCGTGCCAGCCACCGACAAGGCGTATGCTTCCTGCGTGATTGAGTTGTTGGTGACGACGGGCGTGGCATTGGGATTGGTTATAGAGCTGACGGGAACAAGCGAGTAGTTAAAAGCATATTGGTCCAGATGGTCCACTACGGTATCGAAGCTCAGCGTCTGGCTCGGCTGCTGGCTTGTCGGGTTGCCCGTCTCGCTACCTGAGGTCGCATTCGTCAGAGAGCAACTCGTCACCAGGTACAGCGTGGTACTAGTCACGTAACCGCCGCCATCCAGCAGGCTGAAGATGGCCGTCGGCGTAGTAGCCTCCTCGTTGATAAAAGCAGCACTCACGTTAATGGGCGAAACTCCTCCAGCATTGTTTGGGTAGGTCTGCAGAACTGAGTTCCCGGCGTTCGTGAACGTGTCCGGATCATCACCGTTGAGCGCGCCTCTGCCCGCTGGATATTGGTAGTTCGTAGTGAAGCAGTCTTGTTCATCTATCGTCCCGTTAAGGACATCGAATGTACCGCCCGTGCAGACATTGCCGGCCGGCGAACCACTGCCAAACGGGCTGCCGTTCACAGCTAGGGTTACAAAATTGTCCACCAGGACATTGCTGCTCCCGTCGGGGCTTGATGAAAGTGTTGCTGTTGGGCTGGCCGGGCAGCTCAAGTTCAGCGTCGTGCTGCCAAACGTGAACGGATTGGGCAATGAGGCGTTTGGATTTGAAATCGCGACATTTACCGGATCGAATAGCCGGATCGCACCCAATGCACCCGTCAGGGGAATGTTGAACGGACCATTTCCTCCTGTGACACTGATGCTAAGCGTTGCAGTTTCCAGAACGCCAGGGTTCTGTGACGGCTTGAACGTCACACTGATTGCGCAGGACCCTGGTGCCCCAATCGTGTTTGACCCAGAGGGATTGATCCCGCATGTGTCGGTCTCGGTGAAATCGCTCGAAGAGATCTGGATGCTGCTCACCGTTACAGTCCCACTGCCTGCGACACTAATGATCACCGTTTCCGGTGCGCTCACCGTGCTTCCTGTTGGCACGCCGAAAGAGAGATTGCCTGGCGACACAGTGACACTTTGAGCGTTCGCAGCTACGGCACAACAAAGCACCACCGTTAATAACGCTACCACGCGCAGATTTATTTTGGATGCCTTCAGTGTTGCCTCTTTGAGGCGGGATAAATGCAAACTAAGAGCGAAAACCCGAGCTGGGGTGCAAACCGTTTTCATTAGATCCTCTCTAGATTTAGTTCACAGTTCTCGTTAAAGAATGGCCGACCATTCACTGCAGCAATGAATGACACAGGGTTTGGGACAGAGGTACGAAATCGAACCGGTTAAAACAGGCGTCATTCTGGCTTGGACGGGTGCACAAGTCAAGAAAATTAGCGGACAAATTAGGTCCACTTACTTAAGAGGTGCGAGAAAGAGGTCAACTTAGAGGTCGGATCCCGATGTATTAAAACTACTGGTACTCACTTCTGGTGTACTGGTGGCCCATTTCTCGCACTATATCCAGAACTTCATAAGGAGAAGCCCTAGCCGTGTAAATTGCCACATCACACTGCCTGGGCATCGGCCTATTGAAACTCCTCGCTGGCAACAGGGAATTGCCGCTACAGGTTTTTCGCTGGCAGGCACGATGCCAAACAGTCGCCATCGGGGGCCGGGCGCACGCTTACTCTGCAGATTGACTGGTGAGGAGTATCAAGAGGTTCGGCCAAAGGCAAGCCATTCGGATGTTTCAATTCAGCAAGCTGGAATCAGTGTACGAACCCGTTGCCGACCGTACAAATCAGGCACCAGGACGGGATAGTCCAAACAATCCCCCTCAACTCATCAACTAATGACCGGCGACCTTGCGAAACGACGTCAATGGGACGATTCACTTGCGATAATTTGAGGTTTTCCCGGATACGGAAGTCCCGCTCGGGATCCTGTCCTTGGGCCTTCCGTAACAATGTTTCCCACCGCTACCGCCCCGTCAGCGGAACGCGCACCAGAATCGCGTCGTCCACGCGCACGATCAACTCCGAAAATTTCTGCTTGCCCACATTCCGCATAGCCTGATAGCGCGGGTTCAGCGCCTCCACATCCACGCGCAGCGGCATCTTCGAATCCTTGGGCACGTCAAAGCTCACGCGAACATCCGGCTGGCCGTCGCCATCCACGTCCACGGCGTCCGACACATGTTGCGGCAACGCATTAACCGGTTTCCAGTCTAGTTGTACAAACGGTTTCTCGGTCTGCAGCAGGTGCGGATACACAGCCTTGTGAATCGTGACCGTGTAGCCATTCGCTTGGATTATGCGCACCGTTGGGCCGCCGCTGTACATCTCGTCCACATGCAATCCGAGCTTGGTGAACCCTTTCGTGAAGAGCCCCATCAGCACAAAGGGCACCAGCACTGCCGCCAGCATCGTCATTCCCGCAGCCGTGTAGCCTAGTTTCGAGGTTGGCCATTTCATGCCGAGCTCCTAAATCACGCGCTGCAAAATCGTCGCCAGGCCCTGCGTGATGATGCTGCCTCCAAACATCGCCGCCATGGCCCAGGCCGCATAGAGAAACATCAGCCGCGCGCGTTCCGGCTTAACCGCCACTTGCGTCCCTCTGATGTGCCACACCGCGGCGCCTTTCGGGCAGGCATCCACACAGGCTCCGCACTTCATGCAGGACATCAGCGTCTCTCCCTTCTTGATGGAATCGTCGCTCAGCGACATCGTGGGGCAACTTTTCTGGCACAGCACGCAGGGCGAGCAGATCGTGCGGTCAATCTTGATGTCGAAGACACTGGTTTTGTTGAAAATGGATTGGAACGCGCCAAACGGGCACAGAAACGTGCATTGCGTGCGCTTCTTGGTGAGCAGCGGCAGCACAATCACGAGCGCGGCAAACAACACCACGAAAATCCCGTTCTGCACCAGTCCCACGGTATTGCGCGCGGCCACGTATTCCGAAACGGCTTTGAACGGGCACAGCCACATACAGTAGGCGGGCTCAAACAGCGCCAAGGAGAGCAGCACCATCGCCAGCAGCACGGCCCAAGGGACAAGCCTCAAGCGCGGATCGAGCTTTTTCCACTGCGCCTTCTTGGGCAGCGCGGCCATTCCTTCTTCGATTCCGCCGAAGAAGCACGCATAGCTGCACCAGCCTTTGCCCACGACCAGCGTAATCGCCAGCCACAGGCCCACCATCGCCGCCATGCCGGAGCCGGACATGCCTCCCCCGGGAAGGATGGACCCCGGGAAGACCAGCGTTTTCGTCAGTGCCGCCGGCAATATCAGCAGCGGAATCGGCAAGAAACAGAACGGCGTGCGGCCGGCGATCATCTCTTCGATGGGGATGCCCATCGTGCCTCGCAAAACCATGACGTTGTGAATGAACCCAATGGGGAAGAGCACTCCCAACGCCACGAAAAACCATCTTCGCCAGCGATACGTGCTGGACGTCTTCATCATCATGAAGAACAGTGCGATCAGGAATGCGGCAGTGAGCGCACTGGCTATCTGAAAGGAACGGTCGGGTTGCATGAACCCGCGCATGGACATGAACAACGACCACAGCACAATGGGCAACGTCAGCAGCAGCGCCCTGCTCCAGTTCCGTGGTGGCGTCCTTCCGGCGAATGCCGTACATGCCGCGTCAGCCATTGATCCTCCTTCCCGCGAGCATGGCAATTCCAGCAAGCAAGTAATACAACGCGACCAGGACCATTGCCGTTCGCGCCACGAAAATAACGGAAGCGTTTCGCCGCACGCAGCCCAACCCTACAAACGGCACGAACCACAAAGTTGTGGCCACAAAAAAGACCGCGAAAAAGAGCAGTGCGGCAGCAATGCTTCCCAATTGTGCCGCGCGCAAGCCCGCCGCCACAAACGGCGGACACAGGCTGACGCCCGTCAGGAGTCCCAAGACCGCTGCCCCTGACACGCTGTGTTTTCCAACGCGTCCGATGCTGACCAGCCCGGAGCCGGCGCAAGCGTGCGCGCAGCCGCGTCCTATCGACCACGCATACCACAGCAATGCCATCCCCAGCAGGACATGAATCCCGCCGTAAATCAGAGTGCGCGCGGCGGGCGGAGGCGACACCAATACGCCAAGTTCCCACGCTATCGCGGCAAATAGCAGATACCCCAGGAAGCGTGTGCCCAAAAAGGAGGAGAGATAACGCGCGTTCAGGCGCCAGCCCGCGCCCTCCGCAAGCAAGGAAGGAACCACTACGGGGCCGCAGGACGCCACGCACGCCGGGCCGGACGCCAGCCCAGTAGAAATGCCTCGCCCAATAGGAAAGGTCCGCCCATTGGCGAAACGTAGCATTCTCCGCACTGGCTGTCTGTGACGAATGAGCCGGCGCATGTTCTGGGTCCCTAACCAGAACACCCAGAGCGACCATCTCCGTCAGAACCCTCCATCGCTTCTCCTCTTTTGGGTTGAAAGCACAGGAGATAGAGCGCTATAAGACTGCCCTCTTCGCGGAGTTTTGAAGCAATTGGGGGGTAAGAGCATTCCAGGGGTATCCCTTGCCTTGCACGTGGCGCCCTTCAGACTCTTGTGACGCATGCACTATCCATCATCGAAGTCAGGGATGATAACTACAGTAAGCGCCATCTAATAAGTGGCTGCTGGGAGGGCACGGCTTTTTACCCTGAGCGGAGCGAAGGGCAGCCGTGCCGAAAAAGGCCCCGAGTTCATGGGTTTTAACCCCTGAAGTCGCAGACTTACAGGCTGAAGCATTTATCAGGCAGGTTCCAGTTCCAACGGGGACCCGCAGGACGCAAAGCCCTTTCCAGATTTTGTGGCACTTTTGGGTCTTGGTTGTACCGGTGGTTGCAGTTCAAATAACGGAGGTGAGTGTCGTGAAGAGCGAGCAGAGCATCGGGTTACTGAACAAATCCGTGGCGGATGAACTGGCGGCAGTCCACCAGTACATGTATTTCCACTTCCACCTGGACGATTTGGGCTTCGCGCCCCTGGCGAGCCTGTTCAAGCGCACCGCGATCATGGAAATGGGTCACGTGGAAGCGCTAGCCGAGCGGATTCTCTTCCTTAAAGGTGATGTCCAGATGGCGGCAGCCGCGCCGGTCGAGACAATCACCGATCCCTCAAAGATGCTGGCCAAGGCCATCGAAATGGAGCAGGGAAGCGCCCGCGACTACAACCGCGCCGCACAGACCTGCGGCGCCAACGCCGACGCCGTGTCCAAGCAGCTCTTCGAGCGCCTGGTAGGCGACGAAGAGGGACACCAGGATGCATTCGAGAAGCAACTGGAAAACATCCGCCGTTTTGGCCCCAGCTATCTCGCTCTGCAATCGTTTGGCGCTGCCACTGCCCAGGAACCTTCTGAAACGTAAGAGAGGAATCAGAGCCGCGCCGCAGCAGGTCAGGAGGGGTGCGGTTCACCGGCAATGCAACGTACTGTGTCTCGCGCGATCAGGAGTTCCTCGTCCGTCGGGATCGCGAATGCCATTAACTTGGAATCGTCAGTGCTTATCTGTGCTTCCTTGCCTACGGCCTGCTCGTTCCTATACTTGTCGAGTTTCAGCCCCGCCCATTCGAGGCCTGTGCAGATGCGCGCACGGATATCTGCCGAGTTCTCTCCGATTCCCCCGGTGAAGACGACGGCATCGGCCCCGCCCATGCACGCAAGATATGCTCCAATATATTTTCTCGCGCGATAGCAGAAAATCTCGATGGACAAACGCACGCGGCGGTCGTCATGCTCCTTCAATTCCTGTTCCAGGTCACGCATATCGTTTGTGAGTCCGGAGATGCCGAGCAGTCCCGACTGCGTGTTGAGGAGCGAATCCACCTCATGCGCTGATAGACCTTCTTTTGTCGCAATCAGATTCACGATCGCAGGGTCGATATCCCCCGAACGCGTCCCCATCACCAATCCTTCGAGTGGCGTCATGCCCATGGAAGTGTCCACCGAGCAACCGCCACGAATCGCGGCGGCGGAACAACCGTTGCCGAGGTGCAGCGTGATGACATGCGTCTGTTCTCGCGTTAAGTTGCGCAAAACACGATAGCGGTACGCCACATAGCGGTGTGACGTCCCGTGAAACCCATAACGCCGGATGTGATGCCGCCGGTACAAATGATAGGGCACGGCATACAAATAGGCCTGCTCCGGCAGGGAATGATGGAAGGCCGTGTCAAAGACGGCGACCTGCGGAACTTTCGGCCCCAGGATTTGCCGCGCAGCCCGAATGCACTTGATGTTGTTGGGATTGTGAAGTGGCGCAAGGTCAATGCAGTCTTCGATCCCCTTCAACACTTCGTCGGTGATGATGGCCGACTCCGAAAACATTTCGCCGCCATGGACCACACGATGTCCCACGGCTTGGATGTCTGCGGCGCTCTGGACTTGGGAAATGCCCGAATCTTCAGATGCCATCCAGCGAATCAAATAATCCAGTGCTGCGGAAAGGTCGGCCAGCGGCGCGGTGAGTATCTGCCTGGGCGATTTGTACGTCTCGACAGTGACAATCGCCTCGCCGCCAATGCGTTCCACCTCTCCCCGGCAGATACGCTCATCCGCGTTTTTCTGGATGCGCTCGTGATCGGTCGCGATCAGTTGAAATTTCAGGCTGGAACTTCCCGAATTCAGTACGAGAACGTTCATGATCGATTCCGCCTTTGCCTTGTGAATCCCGAGTTTTTCGTCACGTCACGGCTATTTGGAGTGCGGCTTGCCCTGAGCTTCCAAGGGCCACCGCTTTTGCGCCCGTAAAATTCACCGCGGTTCTACCACCAACAACCCACTGCCCAGATTTGTCATCCCGAGCGAACCGAGGGATCTGCTTTTCGCAAGACCCAACGGGAAAGCAAATCCATGTCCCGCGCAAAAGTGAATGAAGTTTGAAAGGACACTTTCTGCAGTTCTCCCACTCGCCCCGAAGACGTCGTGAGTTTAATAGGGCCAGGTCCATGCAGCAACGGTCGGCTCGTCTATGCCGTACTGGTGCGCGTAATTCAGGCACTCAATTTGCATGTTGCGGAACTTTTCCTTGGCGTGAGCGCCGATCCTCTGGAGTCTCGGCACGCGATCAATCACGTCTCGGGCCAGGCTGTAGCGATCGATCTCGTTTTCTATGGCCAACTCCATTGGCGTATTGATGTTGCCCTTCTCTTTGTATCCGCGGACGTGCATGCCCTCGTGGTTTTTGCGGCGATAGGCCAGCCGGTGAATCAGCGAGGGATAGCCGTGGAAATTGAAGATGATCGGCTTATCAATGGTAAACAGGGAATCGAAGTCCCGGTCGGACAAGCCGTGCGGATGTTCCGTGTTCGGCTGCATTTTGAAAAGGTCCACCACATTGACGTAACGAATCTTGATATCGGGAAATTCTTCCCGCAAAAGCACAATGGCCGCCAGCGCTTCCTGGGTCGGAATATCTCCCGCCGAAGCCATCACCACGTCCGGCTCGTTGCCCTGATCGTTGCAGGCCCATTCCCACAGGCCGATTCCTTTGGTGCAGTGCTTGATGGCGGCATCCATGTCCATGTACTGGAGGTGCAGTTGTTTGTCGCAGACAATGACGTTGACGTAGTTTTCGCTGCGCAGGCAGTGGTCGGCCACCGAGAGCAGTGAATTGACGTCAGGCGGGAGATAAATGCGCGTGACCGCAGCGCTCTTGTTCACCACCACGTCCAGAAAGCCGGGATCCTGATGGGTGAATCCGTTGTGGTCTTGTCGCCACACGGTCGAAGTGATCAGCAGATTCAGCGAAGCAATGTGCTCCCGCCACGACAGGTGATTGCAGATGGATAGCCATTTGGCAAACTGGTTGAACATCGAATCAATCACGTGAATGAAGGATTCGTAGGAACTGATGAAGCCGTGGCGGCCCGTCAGCAGGTAGCCTTCCAACATTCCCTCTATCGTGTGTTCGCTCAAAATTTCGATTACCCGTCCGTCAGGCGCCAACTCTCCGCCGTCTGTATCCTCGGGAAAATATTCGGCGATCCAGAACTTCTTGCTGGCCTCATAAATGTCATTCAGCTTGTTGGAGGTAGTCTCGTCCGGCCCGAAAACCCGGAAATTCGTCATGTTCAACTTCATGACGTCGCGCAAGAATACGCCCAAGGGACGTGTATTTTCTGCCTGCACTACCCCGGGTTTCTCCAACTTCTGGGCATACTGACGAAAGTCCGGCAGCCGGAGCGCCCTCTTCAGCCGGCCTCCATTGGCATGGGGATTGGAGCCCATGCGCCGTGTTCCCGTGGGCGCAATCTCCTTAATTTCGGCGCGCAGCTTGCCATTTTGATCGAACAGTTCCTCCGGCTTGTATCCGCGCATCCAGCTTTCCAGTAGCTGCAGGTGCTCCGCGTTCTCCTTTACGTTCATAATCGGGATCTGGTGTGCGCGCCAGAAGCCTTCCAGTTTGTGGCCATCCACAAATCCCGGAGCCGTCCACCCTTTCGGTGAGCGTAGAACAATCATGGGCCACCGCGGGCGCTCTGCCACGCTCTTGGCGCGCGCTTCCCGTTGAATTCTTCTGATCTCCGTGACGCAGAACTCCGTCGTCGCGGCCATGGCTTGGTGCATGCTTTCGTGCTCCGAGCCTTCCACGAAGTAGGGCCTCCAGCCGTAACCTCGCATCAAACTCTCCAATTCCTCGTGGCTGATCCGTGCCAGCATCGTCGGATTGTCGAGCTTGTAGCCATTCAAATGAAGGATCGGCAGCACGGCCCCGTCGCGAACGGGGCTCAAAAATTTATTGATGTGCCAGGAAGTTGCCAGGGGTCCCGTTTCCGATTCGCCGTCGCCGACTACGGCCGCAACGATCAGTTCCGGATTGTCGAACGCCGCACCGCATGCGTGAGAGAGCACATACCCGAGCTCTCCTCCTTCATGAATCGAGCCCGGCGTTTCCGGCGTGCAGTGGCTCCCAATTCCGCCGGGAAACGAGAATTGCTTGAAGAATTCACGCAAGCCTTCTTCGTCTTCACACTTGTCCGGGTACACCTCAGAGTAGCTGCCTTCCAAATAGACGGGAGCGAGAACGCCCGGGGCGCCATGCCCGGGCCCGGCCAGAAAGATCATGTCCTGATCGTACTTCTTGATCTGGCGCATCAGGTGAATGTAAGTGAATGCCAGGCCGGGGCTCGAACCCCAATGCCCCAGGAGGCGGTTCTTGATGTGTTCCGGCTTCAGGGGTTCCCGTAAGAGCGGGTTTTCCTGCAGATAGAGCATGCCGAGGATTGCGTATGTGCACGCTCTCCAAAACGCATCTGTCTTGCGCAACTCATCCGCGCTCAGGGGAGTTCCTTGGACCGTGGATCTCGCTTTGCCAAACGCGCTCAACGCCTGAATTGCAGGGGATTCAGCCCGGACCGTCGTTGTCATCAGAAACCTCTCAGTGCCAACAACGACTGGCAAGATAAGTCACTCGGGGAGCGAACCGTGAGCCAATTCGTTGCCGGGTATTTGCCATCTGCGGCGTCATTAGCGCGGAATTTCTTGATTTGCATCAGCCCGGTATTGTAGCCCGTTTACGTTTCTGAAGTATTACGAAACCTCCCGGCTTCGCTGCAGAGTCAGCGTTGGCGGGCCCGGGCGGTCGAATTGCGGATGATGAGTTCCGGAGCGAGGGAGATTTCCGGAATGAAGGGAGCGCGCTCCTCGATGCGGTCGAGGAGGGTTTGTGCTGCGACGGCGCCCATTTCGAGGAGCGGCTGGCGGACGGTCGTTAGAGGCGGCATGGCGAATGAGGCGACGGCGATGTCGTCGAATCCGACGACGGAAATGTCGTCGGGGACTCTCAGGCCGGCCTCGTGCAATACGAACATGGCTCCCACGGCGGAAGTGTCGTTATACGCGAACAGCGCGGTGAACGGGATTTCGGTCGCCAGCAGCCCTTTCACGGGGAGATATCCGAGATCGTCACTATTCGGAATTCTTTCGAGTTGGAACACGAGTTCAGGGTGTATGGGGAGCTGGAGTTCGGCGGCCACTTCCTGGATGGCGTTCCAGCGCGGGACAGAATCCGAGCTCGAGGAAGGCCCACGGAAAAATGCGATATTTCTGTGGCCGAGCGCAAGCAGATACTGCAGGACGAGCCGCGCGGCGCGATGGTGATCGAGGATAATGTTGGTGACGTTGGGGACTTGCTGATGGCCGGCGATGGCCACGGTGGGAAGAGTGGGCTGCTGGTCAATGGAGGTGTCAATGGTAATGATGCCTTCGACGCCGCGCGTCAGCAACAACTGGGAATATGAGCGCAATAGTTTGTCGTCATGGCGGTGCACCACAGTGAGAAAGAAGAAATTGTTCTTGCGGAGGAAGGTCTCGATACCACTGATGATCGTTGCTCCGTAGGGATCGCCGATTTCCTGGGCGATGACGCCGACGGTGTAGCTGCGCCGCACGCGGAGAGAGCGTGCCAGGAAATTCGGGCGATAGTTAAACTTGCGCGCGGCCTTGAGGATGCGATTACGGGTGCGTTCGGGGATAGAGCGCGAGGCGGGCGAATTATTGAGAACGCTGGAAACGGTTCCCGCCGTAAGGCCGAGATACCCTGCGAGCGACTTGAGAGTCACGGCAGTCGCCGTCGGGGGGCGCCCTGCCTTAGCAGCTTTTGTCATTGGGTCCTGACCTCGCTCAAGGCCCTGCGGAACATCCCGTGGAAGCACCACCAATTACCTGCATTCTAGCGCAATCCGCGGAGGAAAATACAACGGACGTGCCGGGGGAGGACGAGTGCGCGGGAAACGAGTAAAGAAAAGTGCCTCCGATTTCCCATTACACTCTCGTTCATCTGACCTTGACATTGCCGGGCTGCCGCGTATATGCCAGACTCAACGCAGAACAAGCGATGTCTTCCCGCCGAAATGATGCAAACGGTAGACGGTCCAGCGGAGTAGCACCCGCCACCACCATGCACGTCAACTTAATGCTGAGGCGCGCACAAGAAATACTGGCACAGTCTTTGGCGCGGGGGGCTGCAGGGAGAAAGGGTGAGGCTCGTGGATGGGTTGCATGAACGGGTCGATGGTGGCCGCAGGCGGAAGCCGTGGAGGGATTCCTGAACGCCTACGAACTATCCGGACGGGAATATTTCCTGAAGGCGTCGCAGAATAGCTGGGAGTTCATCGAAAAATACATCGTGGATCACCAGCGCGGAGAGTGGTATTGGAAAGTTTCGCGCAACGGTATGCCCAGCAACGATAAGTACAAAGTGGATCCCTGGAAATGTCCGTATCACAACAGCCGGGCCTGCTTTGAAGTGATGCAGCGCCTGGACAAATTGGCCAGGAAACACGGGGGCTCGAGGAATTCAGGTGCGGGCCGACACCCTACGGCCGGAGAAAACGAATGAACGCCGCCGAGTATAAGAAAAAAGTGCAGGAACTGTTCCGGCAACACGAGAAGCTGATTGCCCGCAAGAACGTGAAAGCCAAGGGCGGGAACGGCGTGTATGACCGCTACGTCCACCCCGTGCTGACGGCGGAGCACTCTCCCCTGTTCTGGCGCTACGATTTCGACTACAAGAACAACCCCCATCTGATGGAGCGCATGGGTGTGAATGCGACCTTCAACGCCGGCGCCATGGAATATGAAGAGAAGTTTCTGGTGTTCGCTCGCGTCGAGGGAGCGGATCGCAAATCCTTCCTTGCCGTGGCGGAAAGCCCGAACGGCGTGGACAATTTCCGCTTCTGGGATTACCCCATCCTGATGCCGGAAACGGCCGACCCGGACACCAACGTGTACGACCTTCGCGTGGTGCGGCACGAAGATGGTTGGATTTACGGTCTTTTTTGCACAGAGCGGAAGGATCCAAAAGTGCCGTTGTGGGACACGTCGTCGGCGGTCGCGCAATGCGGCATTGCGCGCACAAAGAACCTGAAAAATTGGGAACGCCTGCCGGATTTGCGCACCAAGTCGCCGCAGCAGAGGAACGTCGTGTTGCATCCGGAATTTGTGGATGGGAAGTACGCGCTTTACACGCGGCCCCAGGATGAATTCATTCAGGCGGGAAAAGGCGGAGGAATTGGCTGGGGACTCTGCACAACCATGGTAGGCGCGACAGTCGAAAATGAAATCATCATGGATAATCGCGAGTACCACACCATCAAGGAAGTGAAAAACGGCCTGGGTCCGGCGCCCATCAAGACCCCCAAGGGCTGGCTGCACCTGGCCCATGGTGTGCGAAATACGGCGGCGGGCCTGCGCTACGTCTTGTACACATTTTTGAGCGAACTGGAGAGGCCGTACGTGATCACGCACCAGCCGGCGGGATATTTCCTGGCGCCGCAGGACGAGGAGCGCATCGGAGACGTCTCCAACGTGGCCTTCAGCAACGGCTGGATCGCCACCAAAAACGGGGACGTGTACATCTACTACGGCGCATCGGACACGCGGCTCAACGTGGTCACCAGCACCGTGGAAAAGTTGCTGGACTACACGATAAACACGCCGCTAGACCCCCTGCGTAGCTTTTTGTGTGTGGAGCAGCGCAACACTTTGATCAGCAAGAATCTCGCCGTGCTCAAAACGTACGGCAAGCTTCCCGGCCGCCCGCACTAGCTGGCATCATCCACGTCCCCATGCCTGTCATTCCGACCGGAGGGACGGCGCTTATTGCCGTCCCTGAGCGGAGATACGGCTTCCCATCGCACGTTGTTTGTGCGATGAATCCCTCCGCCAGTTCGGACTTCAGGCAGAAAAACAGGCGCCGCGCAATCCTGCCGCGCACGCCACTGCGCAGAGATTAATGCAACGTCGCTTTGACCGCGACACTCTTAGTGCCCGGTGGGGGCAGTGGCACCAGGTTTCCCTGAATGGGCGCGCCATTCACTTCGAGGCAAACCTTGTTGCCTTCCCCGGCGCGCTGTACCTCGATCTCATAGGTCACTCCGCGGAATTTGCGGCAGGCCTTGAACCCGCGCCAGCTTTTCGGAATAACCGGCGCGATCAGCAGGCCCTCGTAGGACGTACGGATGCCTAGAATCCATTGCGTGATGGCGTAGTAGTTCCACGCGGCCGTGCCGGTGAGCCAGGAGTTCTTGGCCTCTCCATACGTGGGAGCGTCGCGCCCGGCGATCATCTGTGCATAAACGTAAGGCTCGCAACGATGGACGTCGCTGATTTCCTCGCGTGCGGAAGGATTGATCCGCGTGTAGTAGTCGTGCGCGGCATCCCCATTGCCGACGCGCGTTTCGCCGATGATGACCCAGGGATTGTTGTGACAGAAGATGCCGGCGTTTTCCTTGTAGCCCGGCGGGTAAGAAGAAATCTCGCCGTATTCCAGGTAATACTTCGAGTAGGCCGGCTGCTGCAGGACGATGCCGTGCTTCGTGGCAAGCAGCTTGCGCGTGGATTCCAGGGCTCTCATGGCAAGGCCATCATCGAGCCCCACGCCGGCCAGCGTGCAGAATCCCTGCGTTTCGATGAAGATTTTACCCTCGGCATTTTCCTTCGAGCCGACCTTCCGGCTGAAATCATCATACGCGCGGACGAACCACTCGCCATCCCAACCATGTTTGCGAATCGTGCTATCCATCTTGGCGACTTCGGCCAGGTACGAGCAAGCCTCGGCGGCGAGGCCGCGATGCCGGGCAATCTCTGCAAGCTCCTGGCCGGCCAGCACAAACAATCCCGCGATGAACACGGATTCGGCAACCTTGCCGTCCTTATTGGTTGTGGTCTGGAAGGATTGCCCCGGCGAATCGGAGAAGCAGTTCAAGTTCAGGCAATCGTTCCAATCGGCGCGCCCAATGAGTGGCAGTCCATGAGGTCCAAGACGCTCCAGCGTGTAACGGAAGCTGCGCTGCAGATGCTCGTAGAGCGGCGTCTCGGAGCCGGGCGCATTGTCATAGGGTACCCGCTCATCCAGGATGCTCCAATCGCCGGTCTCCTTCAGATAGGCGGAGACGCCGATAATCAGCCAGTGGGGATCGTCGTTGAAGCCGCTGCCCACGTCGTTATTGCCGCGCTTGGTCAGCGGCTGGTATTGGTGATACGCGCCGCCGGTGGGGAGTTGCGTGGCGGCGAGGTCGAGGATGCGTTCCCTCGCGCGCCCCGGAACCATGTGCACAAACCCCAGCAGATCCTGGTTTGAATCGCGGAACCCCAGTCCCCGCCCGATCCCCGATTCGAAGAACGACGCCGAGCGCGACATGTTGAACGTCGCCATGCACTGATACGCGTTCCAGATGTTCACCATGCGATTCGTGTGCACGTCCGGCGTGTCCACCTGGCACAGCCCCAGCAATTCATTCCAATACAGCCGCAGCTTCTCGAATGCGCCGCAGGCATTCGCCGCCACGCGATACTTGGCGATCACGGCCTTCGCCGCTTTCTTGTTGATGATTTGCGAATCGGGCGGATCGAATTTTTGTTCCCGCGGGTTTTCCTGATAGCCCAGAACAAATATGATTTGCCGGGCTTCGCCGGGCTTCAGCGAAAGCTTGACGTGGTGTGAGCCAACCGGTGCCCAGCCGTGCGCGACGGAATTGAAGCAGTGTCCGTGTTCGACGGCGGCAGGATTGTCCCAGCCGCGATAGGGGCCCAGAAAGACGTCGCGCTGCGTGTCGTAGCCGGCGATTTTTTCCGAGCAAGCGAAGAACGCGAAGTGGTCGCGGCGCTCGCGGTATTCCGTCTTGTGGTAGATTACCCCGTCCTCGATTTCGACTTGCCCGATGCTGAAGTTGCGCTGGAAGTTTGTGGAATCATCCTGCGCGTCCCATAGGCAGAACTCGACGATGGAGAAAACGGAGAGCTCCGCAGCCTGCGGGCGATGGTTCGTCACCGTCAGTTGCCAGATTTCCAGATTCTCGTCGAGGGGCACGAAGTAGCGGCTGCTCGCTTGGATGCCCCTGTATTTCGAGGCGATCGTTGTGTAGCCCATGCCGTGGCGGCAGGAATACTCTTCCAGTTTGTTTCGCGTGGGTTGCCAGGAGGGAGACCAGAATTCCCCGGAGCTGTCATCGCGAAGATAAATATAGCGTCCGCCAACGTCGTAGGGAGCGTTGTTGTAGCGGTAGCGCGTGATGCGGCGCAAGCGCGCGTCGCGGTAAAAAGAATAGCCGCCGGCAGTATTGGAGATGATGCCGAAATAAGCTTGGCAGCCGAGGTAGTTGATCCACGGCAGTGGCGTATCCGGTTGCGTGATTACGTACTCGCGCTTCTGATCGTCGAAGTAACCATATTTCATGAGGGCGGCTCCCGGTGCGGAACACCAGACTGCGAAGTCCCTCAAGTATAACGATATTTTAGTGGCCTAGAACAACTTTGCGGTGTAGATATGAAGCACACCTGCAAAAGGAGAGCGGGGCGCCAAGCTTAAGAGACGTGTGCTTGCGGTCACGCCCCCATGTGAGCACAATCACTGCCCCTCCTGGCAATGAAACGAGAGGCTTGCACCCTTGAACCACTCGCCCAGATCGAAAGGGGACAGTATGACCATGTCCACGCACCGCCTCAATACCCGCCTGCCAGCTCTGCCTATCTGCCTCATCCTTCTATCCCTTTCCTTCACAGGAGTGGTGGGAAGGACTTATGGAGCGGAGGGCGGCAGCATCCAGATAAAGGTGGACCAAGTGGGGTACCTGCCGGAAGCTCCGAAGGTGGCAGTGGTTACGGCGGCGGCCACGTCATTCGAAGTGAAGCGCGCCTCCGACAATGTGACGGTGTTTAAGGGCACGCTTGGACCAGCCAGCCTGGATGCGGATTCGGGCGATTCCGTGCAGCTTGCGGACTTCACGAAGCTGCGCCAAGCGGGTACTTACTATCTCGATATCCCGGGAGTGGGACGGAGTTGGACGTTTTCGATCCGGCGGGACGTCTTCTTGCACACCTATTATCTGGCCATGCGCGCGTTCTACGGCCAGCGCTGCGGCACTGCAGTGGACCTTGGGCCGGAGTTCCCCGGCTATGCACACGCCGCATGCCACTTAAAGGGTGAGTTTCACTCCTCTTCTGGGAAGCAAGGGGAGCGTGACAATATCGGCGGTTGGCACGATGCCGGCGACTATGGCCGCTACATCGTGAATTCCGGAATCACCATGGGGACGCTGTTGTGGACGTGGGAGATTTATGGGCCCAAGGTGAAGAGCATCAAGCTGAATATTCCGGAGAGCGGAAATGGCACGCCGGACATTCTGAATGAAACCCGCTGGAACCTCGAATGGATGCTCAACATGCAGGATGACGATGGCGGCGTATGGCACAAGCAGACCAGCGAACATTTTCCCGCCTTCGTAATGCCCGAAGACGACCATCTTCCGAGTGAAGTGATTGGGACGGGGCAGGCGCCGTACAAAAGCACCTGTGCCACGGCCGACCTGGCGGCGGTGGCCGCCATCGCCGCGCGCGTGTATCAGCCCTTCGATGCAAAGTTCGCGGCGCGCAACCTGGAAGCGGCGCGCAAGGCCTGGCTCTGGACGGAGGAGTATCCTAACGTCTTGTTCAAGAACCCGCAGGGAGTCAGCACCGGCGAGTACGGCGACAACTATTGTGGTGATGAGCGCCTGTGGGCGGCCGCGGAACTCTGGCGGACCACGGGTGAAGCCGCCTACGACGACTATTTCGTGAGGCACTATCCCGATTTTCGGCCCAGCTTGGAAGCGCCCTCGCCGGAAGGTTGGCGGGAGCTTGCTGCCCTGGGGCTCTGGACCTACGCGCTGGCTACGCGCAAGGGCGCGGACCCCACGGCGGTGGCGGACATTCGCAAGCGCACGGTGGCAGCGGCGCGGACGATTGTCGCGCGCACCAGGAAGAATCCGTACCGCGTGAGCCTGCTGCCAAAGGATTACGTATGGGGCTCGAACGGCGTGGTCGCAAATTACGGCATGGAATTGCTCGTGGCTAACCTCCTTGCGCCCGATCCCAGCTTCGTGGTAACTGCGCAGGATAATCTTCATTACCTCCTGGGACGCAATACATTTTCAATTTCCTGGATGACGCAGGTGGGGGCCAATCCCTATCACCACCCCCACCACCGGCCGAGCGGAGCGGGCGAGAACGCCGAGCCCTGGCCGGGATTGCTCTCCGGCGGTCCCAATTCCGGACGCCAGGACGACGCGCTGAAAAAACTGCCGCAGGGCTTGCCGCCGGCGAAAGTTTACGTGGATGACCAGGCCTCGTATGCGGGCAATGAGGTTGCCATCAATTGGCAGGCACCGCTGGTGTTTCTGCTGGCGGGCTCGCTTCCTTGATGGAGAGGTCGCACGCCCGCGCGGAGCAGAAAGTTGTCCGCGCGAATTCCAGCAGTCGCAGCCGCTGTAATCTGTGGACAGGGACCGTATGGAAACGAACGACAAGCTGACCGCGCAAAAGATACGTATGGCGCGGCAGGCCGCTCCAATTGAGGTGTACCGTGCAGCTGCATTTGATTGACATTGCCATCATCATCGCCTACCTGGTGCTTTCCGTCCTGATCGGTTATTGGGTTTCCCATCGCGCCTCCCGCGACATCAAGGCGTACTTCCTCGGCGGCAACGTCATGCCCTGGTACATCCTCGGGATCTCCAATGCTTCGGGAATGTTCGATATCAGCGGCACCATGCTTCTGGTCTACTGGATGTTTGTGTACGGCCTCAAGAGCGTCTGGATTCCGTGGCTCTGGCCGACCTTCAACCAGATATTCCTGATGGTTTATATGTCCGCATGGCTGCGCCGCTCGAACGTGATGACGGGTGCGGAATGGATCCAGACGCGGTTCGGAAAGGGCCGCGGCGCGCAACTTGCCCACATCATCGTGGTCATTTACGCATTCATTAGCATCATCGGATTCTTCACCTACGGCTTCAAGGGCATCGGCAAATTCGCCGCGACCTTCCTGCCCTGGCACCTCAGCGTGAATCAGTACGCCCTCCTGCTCATTGCCATCACCGCCCTTTACGTCATCAAGGGCGGCATGTTCAGCGTCGTTATCACGGAAGTGCTGCAGTTCTGCATCCTTTCCGTAGCGTCCTTCGCCGTGGGCATCATCGCCATGATGAAGGTCGCCCCGGGCACGCTGCAACACTTCATCCCCGCGGGTTGGGAGAACATCTTCTTCGGCTGGCACCTCAATCTGGACTGGTCCAATCTGGTGCCCTCGGCAAACGCCCGAATCGCCCAGGACGGTTACGGACTCTTCGGATTCTTCGTGATGATGCTCCTTTTTAAAGGCATCCTGATCAGCGCCGCGGGCCCCGCGCCAAACTACGACATGCAGCGTGTCCTCTCCTGCAAGAACCCCCGCGAAGCCTCCATGATGAGTGGCTGGGTGAACATCGTGCTCACCTTCCCGCGGTATTTCCTGATTACCGGGCTCACCGTGCTGGCCCTGGTCTTCTTCAGCGACCAGATTCGCGCCATGGGCACCAATATGGATTTCGAGCGCATTCTTCCCTACGCGCTCGGGCGCTTTGTGCCCGCCGGTTTGCTCGGCGTGCTCATCGCCGGCTTGCTGGCTGCGTATATGTCCAACTTCGCCGCAACCGTGAACGCCGCCCCTCCCTATTTCGTCAACGACATTTACAAGCGCTTCATCAATCCCCATGCCAGCCCGAAGACGTACGTGCGCCTGAGCTATCTCAGTTCCTTCGTGGTGGTGCTCCTCGGCGTGTTGATCGGCTGGTACGTGACCAGCGTCAACAACGTCGTCATCTGGATCGTCACGGCCCTTTGGGGCGGCTACACTGCTTCCAATGTCCTCAAATGGTATTGGTGGCGCTTCAACGGCTACGGTTATTTCTGGGGCATGGTGGCGGGGATGACTTCCGCGATGACCATTCCGCCGCTGCTGACAAAAATCGTGCCCTTGCAGAATTTCGCTCATGCCCACTCCCTCAACCTGGAAGTCTCCGTGGGCTTTGGCTCGGTATTCCTCCTCTCTCTCATCGGCTGCTTCCTGGGCACGTATTTGACCGCCCCTGAAGACCAAGAGGTGCTCAAGGAATTCTACCGCCGCGTGCGGCCTTGGGGCTTTTGGGGTCCGATCCTGGAGAAAGTGCTGCAGGAAGATCCGTCCTTTCAAAAGAATCAGGATTTCTTCCGCGACATGTTCAACATTATCGTTGGCATTGTCTGGCAAGTCGCCCTCGTGGCCCTGCCCATCTACATCGTCACGTGGAGACTGCATGCCGCGGCCATCACCTTTGCCATTGTGGCCATCACCTCGATCATCCTGAAGTTCACCTGGTACGACCACCTCAAGGATCTCGAACACATCAACCAGTACAGCGCCCCGGCCAGCGCCGCGCCACAAACATCGCCGGCGGTGAACACGAACTAACCGGACTTTCTCACTAGACACAATTTTCATGTTATTCAAGCTGCGCAGCACCCTGTCATCTTGAGGGGTGCGTCGTTTGCGCCCCGAAAGATCTCAACTGACACCCCGTCCACAATTTTGATTGAGGTCCTTCGGTGTTTCGCGGCCACTGGAATCCTTGATTGCCATGTTCCCTTGCTTGGAATGCTCGTGCGCAGTCTGGTGGCAAATTCGTTGTGTCGAGGGCAGAAGCAGGGTACGATGCTCAAGCTATTCATCTAAATTGGGCATTCCAGTTTAGATAAGGTGTATCCCACAGCGCTCCAGCGCACGTCGGAATGGTAAGGCCGCCGACCAGCCCGGCCCGGACCCCACGCAGCCCGGAGCTGTTCACTTTCTATATCTTCGAGGAGGAGAGAATGTATCGACGCTTCTTATTCCCAGTTGCTATCGCAGTTTTCGTAGCCCTGCCCGCTGTTGCCCAACATCCTGAAGAACGGGGACAGCACCATGAAGAACACGCGCAGAACACACCGCGCGCCAATCAGGGTCACGTCCCACCCGCTCCGCCCAAGCGGGACAATCCCCACGCCAAGCCCGAACCCGAACATCACGTGAATGGCCGCGTCAACAGCACTCCCCATGTCAACAACGACCATTGGTACGGCCACGACAGCCCCAACGATAAGCGCTTCCACGTCGACCATCCCTACGAGCATGGCCGCTTCGAGCACTTTGGCCCTTCCTACCGCTATCGCGTCGAACGCTTCGATCTCGAACATCATCGTTTCTGGTTCCCCGGTGGCTTCGGCTTTGAAGTCGCTTCCTGGGATTGGCCGGTCTGCGCCGATTGGTGCTGGAATTGCGCCGATGATTTCGTCGTGTACGAGGATACCGACCACGTCGGTTGGTATCTCCTTTACAATGTCCACACCGGCGTCTACGTCCACGTCACCTACTTGGGAATGTAAGCGCTTTCGCGTCTCGTTGATCTACGAGCCGGACATGGCGCCAGAGCTACCATTCCGAGTTCTGGGGCAATAATTTCCTAGCTTGTCATTCCGAGCGAAGTGAGGAATCTGCTTTTCTTTTGCGTCAATAGGACATTCCTTCTGCAGATTTCAATAGCCCACCATAAAAGGGCGCCCCTTTTGGCGTAGGGGATCTTAACCCCTGAGGTAGGCGGGCTGGCCGCTGGAAGCATTTATGGGATAACTTTTGCGGCTCAACAAGGCAGGTCGAAGGTGCCAGCAAACGGCGCAACACAAGGAAAAATCCTAAAACTCGACGCGCGCGACAACGTCCTTGTTGCCCTGGTCGATCTGCGTAAAGGTGAGATCATTCGCTTTTCCGGGAACGACTATCTTCTCTTATCCGATGTCCCTGCCAAACATAAGTTCGTCACCCAGGATCTCGCCGCCGGCGAAGGCGTCATCATGTATGGCGTGCTGGTCGGCAAGGTGACCCAGAATCTGTGCCGTGGAGAATTGCTTTCCACGCGCAACATCCGCCATGCCGCCGCCTCGTTTCACAAAAAGGAAGGAACCCCCCGCTGGACTCCCCCAGACGTTTCTTCCTGGCGGGGCAAAACGTTTCTTGGATACCGGAGGACTGATGGCCAGGTCGGCACTCGGAATTATTGGCTCGTTCTTCCCCTGGTCTTTTGCGAGAACAGAAATCTGCTTGTCTTGAAACAAGCGTTCGAGGAAGAGCTTGGATTCGCCGCGCCTCAAATCTATCGCCGCCAGGTTGCCGAACTCACCCGGCTCTACCGCGAAGGCGGCGCCGAAAAAATAAAATCATTTTCCCGCACCGAAACCCTGCAAGTGCCGGCTTCTCCCAGAATCTTTCGCAACGTCGACGGCATCAAATTCCCTGCGCACGAGGGCGGCTGCGGGGGAACGCGCGAAGACTCCAACAATCTTTGCGCGCTCCTCGCCGGTTACATTCACCATCCCAATGTGGCCGGCGCCACCATCCTCAGCCTCGGTTGCCAGCATGCCCAGGTTCCCATCCTCCTCGAGGAAGTGAAACGACGCGATCCGAATTTCAGCAAACCGCTTCTGATCTTCGAGCAGCAAAAAAGCCCTTCCGAGGCGGCGATGATTTCACAGGCCATCCGCGAGACATTTCTGGGACTTGCCGAGGCGGACAAACCCACCCGCGTGCCGGCGCCACTTTCGCAACTCACCCTTGGCCTCAAATGCGGTGGTTCGGACGGATTTTCAGGCCTCTCCGCGAACCCTGCCATCGGACACACCGCCGACCTCGTCATCGCTCTAGGCGGGAAGGGAATTCTTTCCGAATTCCCTGAACTCTGCGGCGTCGAGCAGGAACTAATCAATCGTTGCGTCAGTGAAGAAGTCGCGGACCGCTTCATGCAGCTCATGAGCGATTATGCCGCGCGAGCCAAAGCCGTTCGCTCCGGCTTCGAGATGAACCCTTCGCCCGGAAATATCCGTGATGGCTTGCTCACCGATGCCATGAAGTCGGCAGGCGCTGCCAAAAAGGGCGGCACTTCGCCCGTCACCGCCGTGCTCGATTATCCGGAATACTCTCGCGTGCCGGGATTGCATCTTCAGTGTACGCCGGGCAATGACGTGGAATGCGTTACCGCCCAGGTCGCTGCTGGCGCCAATGTCGTCTTGTTCACAACCGGGCTGGGCACGCCTACGGGTAATCCCATTGCTCCCGTCATTAAGATTTCCACCAATTCGAGCCTCGCACAGCGCATGCTGGACATTATTGATATCGATGCAGGCGGCATCATCTCCGGCGATAAAACCATCGAGCAGATGGGTGAAATGATTCTGGACCTCACCATCCAGGTCGCCAGCGGTGAGATCCGCACCAAAGCCGAACTACTCGGTCAAGACGACTTTATCCCCTGGAAGAGAGGTGTTTCGCTCTGAGAAATCACCAGAATCCACCTCAAAAAGCTTTTCGGGACGGCACGGCTTTTCACTCTCAACGCAGCGGAGGGCACGGCTGCAGAAAAGCAGTAACTCGTTGTCATCCCGAGCGAAGCGAGGAATCTGCTTTTGACAAAATACGCTTGACAACTCCCCAGCTTCAAGGCGGTTTCGCATGGACTTGCAAATTAAAGAAAAAGTTGTCCTGATCACCGGCGGTGCCAAGGGTATCGGCGCGGCCATCGCGCGGGCCTGCGCTCGCGAGGGCGCGGTCCCCGTGTTTGTGGACCGCGATGCCGAGGCCGGCAAACAACTGCAGTCTGAACTGCAATCGGAGGGCAAAGCCTGTGGGCAGATTTGCGTTGATCTGCAAGTCGCGGAGAATTGCTCCTCCGCGGTCGAGCGCACACTCCGGGATTTTGGCAGGCTCGATGTTCTCGTCAACAATGCCGGCACTAATGACCGTGTCGGCCTCGAACACGGCAGCCCCGAAAAATACCTGGCCTCCCTGCAACGCAATCTTCTGCATTACTACAACATGGCCCACTACGCGCTGCCGGCGCTGAAGAAGTCGCAGGGCTGTATCGTCAACATCGCCTCCAAGACGGCTTTCACCGGCCAGGGCGGCACATCAGGCTATGCCTCTTCCAAGGGAGCAATCCTCGCTTTGACGCGCGAGTGGGCTGTGGAATTGCTCCCCTACGGCATCCGCGTTAACGCCGTCGTCCCCGCGGAGGTGATGACCTCGCTCTACAAAGAATGGCTTAGCAGTTTGCCGAACCCTGAGGAAAAGCTGCAGCAGATCGTGTCGAAGATACCGCTCGGCAAGAGAATGACCCGTGCCGAAGAAATTGCCGCTATGACGCTATTTCTTCTCTCGCCCCAGGCCGCACACATCACCGCACAGTTTCTATTCGTCGATGGCGGCTACGTTCATCTGGACCGCGCCTTGAGCTGACACCGGATTTGCGCAAGCCAGGACGCATTTGGAGTGCGGTGGCTTGCTTGCCCTGAGCCGCGAAGGGCCACCGCTTTTGCGTAGCAAGCAATGCCGCAAAAGCGATCTCCAAGGAAGGAAGAACCGATGGCGGACAAAAGTGCGGTGAAAGCGGCGATCGGCAAGTATCGCTGGACGATCTGCACACTGCTGCTCTTCGCCACGACAATCAATTACCTCGATCGCCAAGTGATCTCGTACTTGAAGGAGTTCTTCTGCAGGGCGACGGAGCTCGGCGGCTTCGGGTGGACCAACAAGGAGTTCTCGTACCTCACCTCCTTCTTCACCGGCGTCTACGCCCTAGCGACGGTCGGGGCGGGTCGGCTAATCGACAAGATCGGTACGAAGCTTGGACTCGCGTGGTCCCTCGTCGTGTTTTCTGTCTTCGGTATCCTGAATGCCTTGGCTGGCGCGTCCGTCGCCGCGCACATCGCCATCCGCAGCCTATTCGCCGTCGGCGAAGCCGGCAACTTCCCGGCGTCGAACCGGACCGTCGCCGAGTGGTTTCCGAAGAAGGAGCGCGCGCTGGCCACTGGCATCTTCAACAGCGGCTCGAATCTCGGCGCGATGATCGCCGCCCTGTTCGTGCCCTGGTGCATGGTCTTCTTCGGCGATCAGCGAGGCTGGAAGATGGCGTTCGTCCTCACGGGCGCCGCGGGTTTCGTCTGGCTGATCTTCTGGTTCTTGTTGTATGAAACCCCGAAGAACGAGCGGCGGCTGTCTAAGGCCGAGTACGACTACATCCACATGGACGACGTCGCGGCACAGAGCGACGACGCCCAACAAAGCGTGCCGTGGGCCAGGCTCTTCAGATATCGGCAGACCTGGTCGTTCTTCGTCGGTAAGATGTTCACCGACGGCATCTGGTGGTTCTATCTCTTTTGGCTGCCGGACTATCTAATCAAGCAGTTCAACATGGCGCCGGCGGACGTGCGCTGGCCCACCTTCATCGTCTACGGCTTTGCCATCGTCGGCAGCGTCTGCGGCGGCGGCATTCCCATGACCCTTATCAATCGCGGAATGGACGTGTATAAGGCGCGCATGACCGCGATGATCCTGATCGCGCTGTGTCCGCTGGCCGTGCTTTTCACGCAGCACTTCGGCAGCACGGAGCGATACGGCAAGCTGGCCTTGTACTTCGCGGTGGGAATCATCAGCATCGGCGCTGCGGCGCACCAAGCCTGGTCGGCCAACTTGTTCACCACGGTCTCCGACATGTTCCCCAAGAAGGCCGTGGCGTCCGTCACCGGCATTGGAACGATGGCCGGCGGAGTGGGCGGCGTCCTCATCCAGCTCTTGGTGGGCTCACTGCGGGACAGCTTTAAGGACGCGCCGCAGCGGGCGTACTTCATCATGTTCGTGTTCTGTGCGCTGGCTTACGTTTCCGCCTGGGCGATCATGAAAGCGCTCGTGCCGCGGTACAAGCCCGTGACGGATCTGTAGGACGCGGGACGCCTTTTGTGCGAGGAATCTGCTTTTCCCTCGTTCTCCAACAGCCTGCTCGGTCGCCCAAGAGTGCCTGTTGCCCTCTCTCCGCGATAGCCAAAAATGCAATTCCCCAACGATTCGCTTGACAATGCGCCGCGCCAGGTGTTTTCCTGCTTTGCGAGAGTCGCGCGCGCTTTTCTCATCACTTCTCCCGTCGCGGCAAAGCGATATGCCCTTTATCCACGAGGATTTCCTGCTCCAGAACGCTACCGCCCGCCATCTCTACCACAAATTTGCTGCCGCTCAGCCCATCCTCGATTTCCATTCCCATCTCTCCGCAGCGGACATCGCCGCCAATCGGCAGTTTCGCAATCTCTTCGAGATCTGGCTCGAGGGCGATCACTACAAATGGCGCGCCATGCGTGCCGACGGCATCGCCGAAACCTTTTGTACCGGCGAAGCTTCACCCTATGACAAATTTCTCGCTTGGGCCTCCACGGTCCCGCATTGCCTCCGCAATCCGCTCTATCACTGGACGCATCTCGAATTGCAGCGCTATTTCGGCGTCGACGAATTGCTGGATGAAGGATCTGCGCCGGAAATCTGGCAGCACGCCAACGGGCTTCTGGAAACTCCAGAATTGTCCACCCAGGGAATTCTGGCGAAATTCTGTGTGCGCGCCCTCTGCACCACCAACGACCCCACCGACGACCTGCAACCCCACTCCCAAATTGCCGCGGCCCAGCTCCCCACGCGCGTCTACCCGACTTATCGCCCTGATCGCGCCTTGGACGTTCATCTCCCCTCCGTCTTCAATCCCTGGGTCGAGCGTCTCGCTGCCGCCGCCAACGTCCATGTCCGCTCCTTCCCGGATTTCCTGGATGCCTTGCGCCAACGACACGATTTCTTCCACCAAGCAGGTTGTCGTCTCTCTGATCACGGCCTGGTCCACTGTTACGCCAATTTCTGCGGCGAATCCCGCGCTCGCGCCATCTTCGATAAGGCGCGCACCGGACACGCCGCAACGCACGAAGAGCACGCCCAATTTGCGTCCCACCTGATGCTCTATTTCGGCCATCTCGACGCGCAATCCGGCTGGACCAAACAATTGCATCTCGGCGCTCTCCGCAACGTCAGCTCCCGCGCCCTGCAATCCCTTGGCCCCGATTCCGGCTTTGACTCTATCAGCGGCTTCCCTCAGGCGGAGTCCCTCGGTGCCTACCTCAATCAACTCGATCGCGAGAATGCCTTGCCCAAGATGATCCTCTACAATCTCAATCCCGGCGATAACTACGTCTTCGCCACCATGGCCGGCAATTTCCAGGATGGCAGCACTCCTGGCAAGATTCAAATTGGCAGTGGCTGGTGGTTTCTCGATCAGAAGGAAGGCATTGAGTGGCAGTTGAACGCGCTCTCTAACGTTGGTTTGCTCTCTCGTTTCGTTGGTATGCTCACGGATTCCCGCTCCTTTATGTCCTTCCCCCGCCACGAATATTTTCGTCGTGTTCTCTGCAATCTTTTGGGCCGCGATATCGAGCGCGGCGAATTGCCCGACCGCGAAGATCTCGTCGGCCCAATGATCGAAGACATCTGCTACCATAATGCCGCCCGCTTCCTCGGCCTCGCCGTCAGCTGATCAGCTCTCGCCCTTGTAGGGGCGCAGGACTCCTGCGCCCCATGTCCGCAAGATCCACAGATCTTGCCATCTCTTGGGTTTGTCATTTGTGACGCCCGCGATTCCGTGCACCGCTCGACCCCATCTCAGCGAGCGGTCACCAGCGTTGTCATCCCGACCGGAGGCCCGCGCCGTCTGCGGGCCGGAGTGGAGGGATCGCGGCAAAATTTCTCCCATCTCCACGCCCCAACGTGATGTGCATGTCCCAGGCGATTGCTTTTCTTTTCTCCACCCGCTCAATCCGCGCCAACCTCCGTGCTAGACTACCCCTTTGCGTTCACCGCTCTGCCTTTTCCGGTGCCCGCTCGTGGAGACTCCATGGCTCGCCCCTCACAATTCGAACGTCGCGCTCGCCACTCCATCGAAGCGTCGATCGCCGCGAAGCGCTCCCTCCTTCGCAACTCTGAAATCCTTTCCGGCCTTTCCCAACTCGCCGCTTCCCTGATCCGTGCCTTCGAGCGCGGCAACAAGGTTCTTCTCTTCGGTAATGGCGGCAGCGCCACGGACGCCCAGCACATCGCCGCGGAACTCGTCGGCCGCTTCGCCTTTGAGCGTTCCGCCCTACCCGCGCTCTCCCTGGCCACAAATCTTTCTGCCGTCACCGCCATCGCCAATGACCACGGCTTCCGCCGCGTCTACTCTCGCCAGATCGAAGCCTTCGGCCGCCCCGGCGACGTCGCCATCGCCATCTCCACCAGCGGCAATTCCCCCAACGTGCTTCACGCCGTCTCGGTCGCCAAAAAAATGCGCTTGCACACCGCCGCCCTCACCGGCCGTTCCGGCGGCAAACTCAAGTCCATTGTTGATCTTTGTCTGCGCGTGCCTTCTGACGACACTCCGCGCATTCAGGAGTGCCACATCCTGCTCGGTCACATCCTCTCTGAAATTGTCGAGCAGGAACTCTTCGCCCCCCGCGCCTCGGTTCGCTCCTCTCGTCACTTGCGCAAATAACTGCTCGCGCGAAGTTCTCATCGCTGTGGCACAGTCACTCTTGTTTACCCTGAGCTTCGAAGGGGCGGTGCTCTTGGGTTCGTTTTTTCTTTTGGGGCGGTTCGTATAAGCGACAGGCGCTGCTCGGCCCTAGCTTGCCGAGCCTTAAGTATTTTTGTCATTCCGAGCGCAGCGAGGAATCTGCTTTTTCCGGCGGCTTTTCTATTCCCGCGCCCCGCCAAAAACTCCGCCTTACCCTTTCTCCCCTCTCGCAATCGCTTCCTCAACCGTCTCGATATCCATCAGCCCCCAGCAACCATACAGCGCCGGCAGCACGCGCCTTGCTTCATGCTTTCTCCGCAATTCCGCCACGCGCTCCGTTCCCGACCTGTACGCCGGCAGGTACATTCTTCCCAGCAGGGGATGTCTCCCCCATGCTCCGGATAGTTTGTCCGCGCGTTCTTCCGTCACCAGAAAATCGCGCCGCAAAATCTTCGCCACTTCTTCCCGCGCCGCGCCTTGCCCCCACGTCAAATAGGATGATTGGTTCTTCGCATCATCCTGCAACAGCGCCAGCAGCACCCCGATCTGCAGGTCTTCTTCCGGCAGTTGCTCCACCTCCGTCACGCCGTGCGCAATCAGGATTGCGTTGTTCGCGATGCCCTCAAATAGCGTCGCCGCCCGCGTGTTCATCGTCAGCACGGTGGCCTCGAACCCCGCGCGCCGCCGCGCGTACAGATCTTGTAGATAGGCAAACGTCGTCACATGCCCTGGCACTACTTCATGGCTCACCAACTGTTCAAACTCCGGCACTGATATTTTCAGCGAAGCATTGATCTCATACGTCGCCTCGTATTTCGGTTTGCCGTCCGCCGTTCGCGCCCGCCCGATGTAGTTCATCGACCCGGAAAACCACGCATCCTTGATCGCCAGAAACTCGATGTTGGCCCGCGGCACTCCCGCCAGTTCCTTCGGCAAATGTGGCATCAGGTTCGTCTCGCACAGCTTGTCGTAGTGCGCGATGAACCCCGCGCTCACCCGCCGCACCGACGCCATTGGCACGGTGCGCTCCTGCCTCCACTCATCCACCGCCTTCAGCACTCCTTCGGGCCCATTCTTCAAATAGCCCGCTCGCCGCAGCAACTCCGCCACACGTTCCCGTTTTCTTTCCGGCTTCGATGGCTCCGGCGCGCGCCCCGTGGAGGCCTTCACGCAATCCTCGTAGCTCACCGGCGCCCCTTTGCCGAGCGTCTCCATCGCCAGCTTCCACATCGCCTCCAGCGATGTGGCCAGGCCCGCGAGATACCTACCGCGCAAGCCCTTCGTCTTTTCCCCTTCCGGCCGAATGCCTTTTATCGCGCCGGGGATGTCGATCTGCCGCAAATACTCCTCAATCGCTTTCCGGTCCACGTTTTTCGACGCCACTCCCCCCGATTCCCGGATGCGTGCCGCCGCTTGAACCGTGTACGACGCCGGCAGCGCCTCATCGGAAAACCAGGAGTCCGCAATGAACCGCCCTGTTCCGCTCGCGCACATCACATCGCCGCCCCACAATGTGTCGATCCCCAGGATCGCGTCCGCTACATACTTCCCCAATTGGTCCATTAGATCTCCTTCCCTTTTCGCAGGGAGCCAAACCACAGATACAGGCACAGCCCCACGAAAAACACCGCCGACACAATCTGCGAAATCTCTTCGTTATTGAAAAACGGCGTACGGATCAACTCTTCTCGGAATCCCGGCACCGTCCGCAACGCCGCTCCCAATACTCCACCCAATGCTCCGCCCGCCATCAGCCCCGACGCAATAATCACCCCGCGCGCTCTCACCCGGTCCCCTGCCTCGCCGCCTGTCTTGTCCGCGCGCTTGTTCAGCCAGTGCGACAAGAACCCTCCCACCAGCGCCGGAGTATTCAGTTCCAGCGGCAAATACATCCCCAGCGCGAAAATCAGCGATGGCTGTCCCAGCATCTCCAGGATCACCGCAATCATCGCCCCCGTTCCAAAAAGCAGATACGCGATCGGCTGGTGGCTCATGAATCCTTCTACCAGCGCTTTCATGATGGACGCTTGCGGCGATGCCAACACTGGCCGCAAATCTCCCGCCGCCGTTTCCCCAAACTGATACACCCGCGCCAGCAGTACGATCGTCAACCCGGCAAAAATCGCCGCCGCGATCACTCCTAAGAATTTCACCTTCTCCTGTGCCGCTGGCGTGGACCCCAGCCAGTATCCCGTCTTCAAATCCGTGATCGTTTGTCCCGAGATGGAAAGCGCCGTGCACACCATTCCCGCAATCGCCATCACAAAAAACATTCCCGTCGTCCCACTCAACCCGAACCGCAGCAGCACCGCCGACGACAGAATGATCGTCAGCATCGTCATCCCGGACACCGGATTCCGCGCCGTGGTCGCAATCGCGTTCGCTGCCACCGACGTGAAGAAAAACGAAAACACAAGTGTCAGCAGCAATCCCGCCGCCAGCACCGCAAACGACACCCGCAAGTTCCCCAGCAGCAGCGCCACGCCAATCGCCCCAATCACCACTCCCGCAAGAATCGTGGTCATCGAGATGTCGCGATCCGTCCGCTCCGGCGCCGCCGCTTCGCCCTTCCGGAAAACTCGCAGCGCGATTCCGAACGAACCAGCCACCACCCGCAGCGACTTCACGATCCCGAAAATCCCCGCCGTGGCAATCGCTCCCACGCCCACGAACCGCACGTAGTTCCGGTAGATTTGTACCGCCGTCATCTTCGCAATCGGAATCGCTGCCGGGTACACCGCGCTGTCCAGGTGGCTTCCCACGAACCAGATCAGCGGCACCAGCACCAGATTCGACAGCAGGCCGCCGGCGCACAGGATCATCGAGCTGCGCAGCCCTATCACATATCCCAGCCCCAGGATGAACCCCACGGCATCGAAGCTCAGCGCCATCCGCGCCCGGTCATTTAGCATCCGGATCACCGGAACGAATTGGAAATCCACATACTCCTTCCACACCTGAAATGTGGTCACGAAAAAATCGTACACGCCCGCGATCGCTGTGGCCTGCAGCAGCAGCCTCGCCTGCGATCCGCCCTTTTCTCCCGTGACCAGCACTTCCGTGATCGCCGTGGCCTCGGGGTAGGGAAGCAGCCCGTGCTGCTCCCTCACGAAATATCGCCGCAATGGAATCAGGAACATCACTCCCAGGCAGCCGCCCGCCAGGCAGATGAAAATTGTCTGCACCGGGTGCGGATTCAATTTCAGAATGTACAGCGCCGGCACCGTGAACACCGCTCCCGCCACCACCCCGCCCGCCACTCCTCCAATTCCAGTGATAATCACGTTTTCCAGCAGGCTCGAGCGCCGCTTGTACAGCCGCGCCAGCCCGATCGTCAGGATCGAAATCGGAATCGCCGATTCCATCACCTGGCCCACCTTCAGCCCCGAATACGCCGCCGCCACCGTGAAGATCACGCAGAACACCACGCCCCAGACCACCGAGCGCAACGTCAGTTCGGGCTCTTTTGCCTCAGCTCCCACCACCGGCTGATAGACTTCGCCCGGCTCCAGCACCCGGTACGCATTGCTCAGCAGTGATTTCTTCTCGGCTTCGCTCATCGCGCTTCATCCTCCGCTTGGTCGTCGCTTTTTGTGGCACAGTCACTCTTGCTTGCCCTGAGCTCCGAAGGGCTTGCGCTGATCCGCGAAGGGACTGTGCTCTTGGGGCTGATGCTGTAGTGGCTAACCTTTAGGTCGGTTCTTGAGCTGCTCCTTATCACGCGTAGGGGCGCAGCACTGCTGCGCCCCATGTCCGCACGATCCTTGAATCTTGTTCTTCTTTCTCTCTGCTCGACTCCCCGCAGCCGATAGTCCGTCCTGCTCAGGGCACCCTTCTATTGCCTCGCTCTTCTCTTTAGGAGGCCGGGGCTTCAGTTTACCCTGAGCTTCAAAGGGCCCCGGCGTAGAACCCCTAAAACGAATTGCCGCTTTCGCGCTTTTTGCGTCCGCCGCCTTTTGGCGGAAGCCCCTGAAGAAATGTCGTCCAGCTTTTCTCTGCAGCCGCATTAGACGTGTTGGATTTGAATCCTCACGACAGATGCAGCGTCTGCACCTGCAGCTTCGCCCCATCCGCCGCCGCGGTGCTCGCCTTATTTCCCGCCCCGCCGTTGATCCGCACTTCCGTCTCTTGCGCATCCACCACTGCAATCGCCGCGATGTTGACGATCTCCTCGACCTCCGCACCACGTTGCAGCACGTGTACGGGTTTGGACATCCCCATCAGGATCGGCCCAATCGTTTCCACGCCGCCGATCCGCGCCAGCAGTTTGTAGCAGGCATTCGCCGAGGTCAGGTCCGGGAACACCAGCACGTTCGCTCCCCCGCGCAAGCTGGAGAACGGGTACGTCTCGGCTAGGATTTCCGGCACCACCGCCGTATCCGCCATCATCTCCCCGTCAATCATCAACGCCGGATCGGCTTTGTGCACCAGTTGCACCGCCTGACGCACTTTCTCCGCCAGCGGGTGCGGCGTGCTGCCAAAGTTGGAAAACGACAGCATCGCCACCCGCGGCGTTACGTTGAACCGCTTCGCCGTTTCCGCCGCGCACAACGCGATCTCCGCCAGATCCTCGGCCCTCGGCTCTATATTCACCGTGCAGTCTGCCAGGAAATACATATCGCCGCGGCGTGTCACCAGCACATACAATCCCGAAACCTTGTGCAGGCCTGGCCGCGGCTTGATCACCTGCAGTGCTGGCCGGATCGTGTCCCGGAAGTGCTGCGTCTCGCCGCCTACCAGTGCGTCTGCGTCTCCCACCTGCACCATCACCGCTCCAAACAGGTTCCGGTTGTTGATCAGGTCCTGCGCTTCTGAAAGCGTCACCCCGCGCCGTTGCCGCAATTCATACAGCGTCTGGATGTACGCTTCCCGCTTCGGCCATGTCGCCGGGTCCACGATCTGGATCTCCTCCAACTCCACGGACAGATCCGCCGCCTTCGCCCGAATCACTTCCGTATTCCCGATCAGCATTGGCTGCGCGATCTTTTCGTCGGCCAGGATGTGCGCCGCCCGCAGGATCTTCTCGTTCTCACCTTCCGGAAACACCACGCGCTGCGGCTTAATCTGCGCTTTATGAATGATCAGCCGCATTACCTCATGCGCCTTCCCCAGCAGTCTTTCCAGCCGCTCGCGGTATTCCTCCAGGTTCACCGGCTCGCTCGCCACCCCGGTTTCCATCGCCGCCCGTGCCACCGCCGACGCCGTCCATACCAGCACTCGCGGATCAAATGGCTTTGGAATGATGTACTCCGGCCCAAACCGTATGCGCGCCACTCCATACGCGTGGCACACCGAATCCGGCACATCTTCCTTTGCCAGCGCTGCCAGCGCCCGCGTCGCTGCCAGCTTCATCTCCTCGTTGATCGCCGTCGCATGCACGTCCAGCGCCCCGCGGAAAATGAACGGGAATCCCAGCACATTGTTCACCTGGTTCGGATAGTCCGACCGCCCCGTGGCTATGATCACGTCCTTGCGTGTGGCCATCGCTTCGTCATAGGTAATCTCGGGATCGGGGTTCGCCATGGCAAACACGATCGGCCGTGCCGCCATCGTTCGTAGCATCTCTGGCGTGAACGCGCCCTTTACAGACAATCCTATGAACACGTCCGCGCCCTTCACCGCTTCCGCCAGCGTGCGCCACTTCGTTTTCTGCGCGAACCGCGCCTTGTACGGGTTCATCCCCTCGACCCGGCCCTCGTAGATCACGCCTTTCGTGTCCGCCATGAAAATGTTCTCGTGCTTCACTCCCAGCCGCACATAGTGTTCCGCGCACGCAATGCCCGCCGCGCCGCTCCCATTGAACACCACGCGCACTTCCTCGATAGGTTTCCCCACGATTTCCAGCGCATTCAGCAGGGCTGCTCCCGAAATAATCGCCGTTCCATGCTGGTCGTCGTGAAACACCGGGATCTTCATCGTTTTCTTCAGCGTCTCTTCAATGTAAAAGCATTCCGGCGCCTTGATATCCTCCAGGTTGATTCCGCCGAACGTCGGCTCCAGCAATTGGCACACTTTGATGACGTCGTCTGGATTCATCGAATCCACTTCCAGATCGAACACATCCACGTCCGCAAATCTCTTGAACAGCACTCCCTTTCCTTCCATCACCGGTTTCCCGGCCAGCGCTCCGATGTTCCCCAGACCCAGCACGGCGGTTCCATTCGACACCACCGCCACCAGGTTTCCTTTCGCTGTGTACTTGAACGCGTCGTGCGGTTCCTGTTGAATCGCCAGGCAGGGAAACGCCACTCCCGGCGTGTACGCCAGACTCAGGTCTCTCTGTGTGCGGCACGGCTTCGTCGGGGTTACTTCAATTTTTCCCGGGCGCGCGCCAAAGTGATACGCCAGCGCGTCTGACTTCTGTATTGCCATGTTTTTCCTCCAGACTGCAGCCCCGTAGGCGTGTGGGGAGGCGAGGCGAACGCCTCGACCTCGAAGGCACGTCGTTTAACTTCCCATCTGACTCCTGCCCGTCCAATTAAATCCCAATTGTACCCGTGGCACAGTCACTCGTGACTGTGCTCTTGCGTCTGGAATGGCCGATCTTTAGATCGGTCACTCCTCCGACTTACGATCCCATTTCCCTACCACGCACCCGTGTTCAAGTACTCATGGATCGCTTTTGCCGCGCGTCTCCCCGCTCCCATCGCCAGGATCACTGTTGCGCTTCCCGTCACGATGTCGCCGCCGGCAAACACGCCCTTCCGCGACGTGCGCTGCGATTCACCATCCGCCTCGATGTAGCCCCGCTTGTTCGTCTTCAGCCCCGGCGTTGTCGATTGCACCAGCGGATTCGCCGATGTTCCCGTCGCGATGACGGCCACCGAGAGCGGCACCTCAAACTCCGATCCCGCGATCGGAATCGGCCGCCGTCGCCCCGAAGCGTCCGGTTCGCCCAGCTCCATTCGCACGCACCGCGCTGCTCTCAGCCAGCCCTGCCCATCGTCCAGAAATTCTACCGGATTAGTCAACACCTGAAAATCGATGCCCTCCTGTTTCGCGTGCTTCACCTCTTCGGCGCGCGCCGGCATTTCCGTTTCGCTCCGCCGGTACAATACGTACGCTGGTTCTGCCCCCAGTCGTCGCGCCGACCGGATCGCGTCCAGCGCCGTGTTTCCCCCGCCAATCACCGCCACGTGCTTCCCGCGCAGCCCCATTATTGGCTCGTCGTATCGCGGGAATTCGTACGCGTGCATCAGGTTGATCCGCGTCAGAAATTCATTGGCCGAGTACACCCCGTTCAGGTGCTCTCCCGGGATGTTCAGAAACACCGGTAATCCCGCGCCCGTGGCGACAAAAACGGCGTCATATCCTTCCTCTTCAAACAACTCGTCAATCGACACCGTCTTTCCCACCACCACGTTCGTCTCGAACTCCACGCCCATCTTCCGCATCGTGTCGATCTGCTCGCGGATCACCTGCTTCGGCAAACGGAATTCCGGTATCCCGTACACCAGCACCCCGCCAATCTCATGCAGCGCCTCGAACACATGCACCTGGTGGCCTCTCTGGATCAAGTCGCCCGCCGCGCTCAATCCCGCTGGCCCGCTTCCCACGATCGCCACCTTCTTGCCCGTCGGCGCCGCATTCGCTGCCGGTGGCGCTCCTGCTTTCTGCTCGTAGTCCGCCACAAAGCGTTCCAGATACCCGATCCCCAGCGAATCCACTTTCTTGTGCAGCAGGCAGAACCCCTCGCAGTGATCTTCCTGCGGACAAACGCGCCCCGTGATCGCCGGCAGCACATTGTCCTCGCGAATCTTTGCCGCCGCCCCCAGGTAGTCGCCCGCCACGATCAGCTTCACGAAGTCCTTCACCTTCACCCCTACCGGGCAATAGGTCACGCACGTCGGCTTCGCGCATTCCAGGCAACGCAGCGCCTCTTGCCGCGCCAGTTCCATCGAGTATCCCATGTTTACTTCCGTGAAATTCATCACCCGCAATTCCGCGGCCTGCTCCGGCATCCCCTGCCGCGGTATTTTCATCCGCTCCTTCATGGGCACCGGATTCGCGGAAACTTCCTTCGCCGGGCTCACGGCTTGCCTCCCGCTATCACTACCGGCGCCGTCTCAGCCACTCCGCTCCTGCACTTCCCGCCATTCTCTCCGTCGCCCTCGCACGCGCGCTGAAACCTCTCCAGCGATTCTTTCTCCGCATCCCGGTACATCCGGTTCCTCTGCATCAACACTCCAAAATCCACCTGGTGCGCATCAAACTCCGGTCCATCCACGCACGCAAATTGACTCTTTCCGCCCACCAGCACCCGGCAGCCTCCACACATCCCCGTTCCGTCAATCATGATCGGGTTCAGGCTCACGATCGTCTTTATTCCGTGCTCTCGCGTCAGCTCCGCCACCGCCTTCATCATCGGCACCGGTCCCACCGCCAGCACCAATTGAATCAACTCGCCCGCGCCAATTAATTCCCGCAGCTTGTCCGTCACCAATCCCTTTTCTCCGTAGCTCCCGTCGTCCGTCGTGACGTACAGCGCGTCGCTCACTTCCCTCATCTCTTTTTCCAGCAGCACCAGTTCCCGGCTCCGTCCTCCCAGTATCGTCAATATCCGGTTGCCCGCTTCCTTCAACGCCGCCGTCGTCGGATAGGCCAGCGCCGTTCCCACTCCGCCTCCCAGCACCGCCACCGTCCCGTATTTTTCAATCTCCGATGGCTTGCCCAGCGGCCCCACCACGTCCAGTATCGTCTGGCCCGTCTCCATCTCATTCAACTCGTAGGTCGTCTTCCCCACGGCCTGCACCACAATCCGGATCGTTCCCTTTTCGCGGTCCGAACTCTCAATCGTGATCGGGATGCGCTCGCCCCTCTCATGCAGCCGCAAGATCACAAACTGCCCTGCCTGGTGCTTCTTCGCGATCCTCGGGACATCGATCACAAACCGCTTGATCCCCGGTGCGATGAATTGCGCCTCCAAGATTCTGTACATGCCCGCCCTTTTCCCCTTTGTAGTTTTCCCGCGCACTCTACTTTAATGTCATCCGGCGATCCTCTTCCTCACAAGCTCATCGTGCCGCCACCGTCTCGTCCATCACTCCCAGCGGCGGCAATATCTCCGTTCCTTCCGAACCGCCCAGCGCCAACCCGATGCTTTCCGGCGCGGTGATCAGCGCCCGCTTTCCCCCAGCCTCCAAGTACGCCAGCGCTGCTTCCACTTTCGGCCCCATGCTCCCCGCGGGAAACTCGCCGCGCATCAGGTACTCATGTGCTTTCGCCCAGCTAACATGAAACAGCGGCCGAGCGTTGTCCTTCCCGTAGTTCAGGTACACATGCTTCACGCCCGTGGAAAATAGTAGCAGCTCCGCTTCTAAATCCCTCGCCAGCAGCGCCGAGCAGCGATCCTTATCAATCACCGCCTCGCTCCCGTGCAGCCGCCCCGCCCGCCGCACCACTGGAATTCCTCCGCCGCCCGCCGCAATCACCACAAACCCCGCATCCAGGCACGCCCGGATCGCCTCAATTTCATAAATCCTTCGCGGGTGCGGCGAAGCCACTACTCTCCGCCAGCCGCGCCCCGCATCTTCCACCACTTTCCAGCCAAACTGGTCGCGCCTCTGTTCCGCCTCTTCTCTCCGGTAAAACGGTCCGATCGGTTTGTCCGGCCGCAAGAACGCCGGATCATCCGCGTCCACAATCACCTGCGTGATCAGGCTCACCACCTTCTGCGGCATTCCTTTTTCATACAGCGTGTTGTCCAGCGTCTGCTGCAGCAGATAGCCCATCGCCCCTTCGGTCTCTGCCCCGCAAACGTCCAGATGCTGCGGCATCCCTGTGCCCTGCGCCCTCTCCGATCGCAGCAGCGCTTCGCCCACCTGCGGGCCGTTCCCGTGCGTCACCACCACGCGGTAGCCCTTTTGCAGCACCGCGCCGATTCCTTCACACGTTTCCCTCGCGTGCGCCTGCTGCTCTTCAAACGTGCCGCGCTCGTTCTCCCGCGTCAGCGAGTTCCCGCCAATCGCAATCACCGCAATCGCTTTCATCGCCCGTCTCGCATCCTTCTCACTACGAACAACTCTCGAAACTCCATCTTTTGTTGTGGCACAGTCACTCCTGACTGTGCTCTTGGGCTGCTCTTGCCTTTGTAGCGGCCGCCTTCCGAGGCGGGCGCTTTTCTTCAGCCCACAAGAAACACTGTCATCCCGCCTGCCCTGAGCGCAGCCGAAGGGACCGGAGGACCGCGCCGTTTGCGGTCCGGAGCGGAGGGATCTGCTTTTCCCTTCAACCCACCCAGGCTGCAACCTACTTCTTCTTCCCGTTCTCCTCTTCCTGTCCCGCCATCAATGCCAACAATATCGCCTTATGCGCGTGCAGCCGGTTCTCCGCCTGTTCCAGCACCACCGACTGCAATCCGTCCACCACCTCGTCCGTCACCTCTTCGCCGCGATGTGCCGGCAGGCAATGCATGAACAGCGCATCCGCCGGCGCCAGGTCCATGAGGTTTTCGTTCACCTGATACCCGGCAAAATTCTGCCGCCGCTCTTCGCTCTCCTTTTCCTGTCCCATGCTCGTCCACACATCCGTGTACACCGCGTCCGCCGTTCCCATCACTTCCTTCGGGTCTTGCACCACGCGAATCTCCGCCCCGGTGCTCGAAGCGTCCGCCCGCGCTTCCATCAGTATGTCCGGATTCGGCTCGTAGCCCGGCGGGCACACCATGGTGAAGTTCATGCCCACTTTCCCCGCTGCGTGCGCCAGGGACAGCGCCACGTTGTTTCCGTCTCCCACATACACCAGGTGCAGCCCCTTCAATTCGCCCTTGGCTTCGCGCATTGTCAGCATGTCCGCCACCGCCTGGCACGGGTGCAGCAGGTCCGTCAACGCGTTGATGATCGGCACGCGTGCTTCGTGCGCCAGATCTTCCAGAAGGTGCTGCGAAAACGTGCGCACGATCATTACGTCCACCCAGCGTGAGAGATTCCGCGCCACGTCGCCCACGCTCTCCCGCTTCCCCAGCCCGATATCGCCCGGCGCCAGGTACACTGCGTGGCCGCCCAGTTGTTCAAATCCCACTTCAAACGTCACCCGCGTCCGCAGCGATGGCTTCTCGAAAATCAGTGCTGCCATCTTCCCCTGCAGCGCCGTGACGAACGTTTTGGGATGGGCCTTCACTTCCGCCGCCAGCTTCAGCAGCCCTTCCATTTCCGTAATCGTGATGTCGTGCAACGACAGGAAATCCCGCTTATGCGCTCCCAGTGCTGGTTTCAGATGCCACGGCGTTACTGTTGGCATGGCGCCCAGACGTTTGCGGTACATGTGCGTCTCCTCTCATCCCACCTTCACTTCAACTTCCTTCTGCACGAATCGCCACATCACTTCTGCCAGCGTCAGCTTGCTGCGTTCCACCACTTCATATGTCACTCGCAGCGACGGCTGCCCGATCGCGATCAGGTGCCGCAAATCGATCGGTGTCGCGATCAGCACAAAGTCGCACGGTGTGCGCCGGATCGTTTCTTGCAGGTCCGCCAGTTGCTTCTCGCTGTAGCCCATCGCCGGCAGCAGCGCGCCCACGTGCGGGAACTTCACGAACGTGTCGCGAATGCTTCCCATTGCGTACGCCCGCGGATCCACCAGCGTTGCTCCCGCTCTCTCTGCGCCAATCACGCCCGCGCCCAGCGCCATCTCGCCGTGCGTCAACGACGGCCCATCTTCGATCACCAGCACGCGCTTGCCGCGCAGCTTTTCCCCCTCTTCCACCTTCACCAGCGATTCCGCTTCGATGACCTCCGCCTTCGGATTTCGCTGCCGTACGTTCTGCCGCACAATCTCCACCGCGTCTGGATGCGCCGAATCCACTTTGTTGATCACCACCACGTTCGCCCGCAGCAGGTTCACCTCGCCCGGGTGGTACAGCACTTCATGTCCCGCGCGGTGCGGGTCCGTCACCACGATCTCCAGGTCCGGAAACACAAATGGCGTATCGTTGTTCCCGCCGTCCCAGATGATGACGTCCGCTTCCTTCTCCGCCTCCGCCACGATCGCCGCGTAATCCACCCCGGCATACACAATCGTTCCGCTCTTCACGTGCGGCTCGTACTCTTCTCTCTCTTCAATCGTGCACTGCTCGCGGTCCAGGTCGGCCATCTCTGCGAATCGCTGCACCCGCTGTTTCCGCAAATTTCCGTACGGCATCGGATGGCGAATCGCCACCGCATTCAGCCCCCAATCCTTCAGCAACTTCGCCACGCGCCGCGATACCGGGCTCTTCCCGCATCCCGTACGCGTCGCGCAAATCGACACCACCGGCACTGTCGCCGTCAGCATCGTTCGCTCCGCGCTCAACATCTGAAAGTCCGCTCCTGCCGCCAGCGCCCGCGACGCCAGGTTCATCACCTTCACGTGCGATACGTCGCTGTAGGAAAACACCGCCACGTTCACCTGCTCTTCCCGGATCAATCGCTCCAGCTCCTCTTCCGGCACAATCGGTATTCCTTCCGGATACAGCGGCCCGGCCATTTCCGCCGGGTATCTTCTTCCCGCTATGTCCGGTATTTGTGTTGCCGTGAATGCCACAACGTGGCTCAGGGGATCTTCCCGGTAGCACACGTTGAAGTTATGAAAATCGCGGCCTGCTGCTCCTAGAATCACAATTCGCTGTTGCATAATTACCTCCGGAGAGGAGTCTCGAGGGACCATTTAGTAAGGAAGGCCCAGGTGCTGAAGTACATCTATTACAGTCACAGAGCCTGCAAGCCGAAAGCCACCTATGCCGGCCATGTCGTTTAAGTAATAGTCTGTATATAAAAGACTTATGGAGACCCACGGAAGGGAATTACCCGCCCCGGCCTCCCCTCCTGAGAATAGCAACCCAACCCCCCACCCCACCCTGCGCCAATCCACCCACCCCCCAACCCGTTCCCACCCTTACCCCAAGCGCCTGAGGCGCGCCAGAAGTTAGCCCAGCCCGTAAGGGCTGGGTTAACAAGGCGCACGATAAAGAGCACCGGAGGTGCGGCAGGTCTTTTTCGCCTCGTACAAGAACCGCATGTTTCTCGGCACAGCGCAGGCCTGGGAGGGATGCGTCGGGAATTGCTGGAGGCAATGTCGGCGGGAGCGGAGAATTGTCGGCGCGCCGACAGTATTATATATATATATAATCAACCAGTATTCGAATATGAGGGAAAATGTGGCGAAATGGGAATGGCACGCAGAATCAGAGAGTTGGCGCGGTCATTTTCGAATGAAATGAGGCAATTTCACGCGGGTCATGTGCCGGATTTCGAAATTATGGCCGGCTGAGCGCGAAAAGAGGCGGGAGATTCGAGTTCGCGAAGACGAACCGGAGTGCCCGTATAGAATCACCACTTATGAAAAACAGGGGGGAGGGGTCATCACCACAAGCGCCCACGAAGACGGAGCGGGAAACGACCACCAACTCTCTCTCGTAGACTTCACCAAGAATCCTATCTGCGAAAGAGGGTCGTAAAGGGTTCGCGTCGGCGCACGTATTTTGGTGACATCGTACTGAATGTCACAAAGTATGCAAAAACCGTCGCTGGATAGTAGCAGAGTAGACCTACGAAAAATACATCCCAGCCTGTCAGGCCAATCCATGCTGGAAACGCAAACGCCAAAAATAAGCCTAAAAGTACGACTGCGAGCCGTTGCCACCATATGGGCAGAATGCGCGTGTTGCAGAAGGGACAACTATCATATGGGCGGCGAGTCTTAATATCCTGACTGAGGTCTGCCGAGCAATTGGGACACACTCCCAGTGACTTTTTCCGATGCTCGTTAGTACAGGCGTGCTGCACCTTGGGTTGAGGTTTCCTACCCCGAAATCTGGCCCGCCCTACTCCTCGTCCTCCCCCACACTGAAATACGTGCAGTCCGGATGCTGAAACACCAGCGCGCTCACGCTCGCTTCCGGGTCCATCATGAATCCTTCCGTCAACTGCACGCCAATTTCTTCCGGCCGCAGCAAGCTCCAGATCCCCGCCTGGTACTCCAACTCCGGGCAGGCCGGATACCCAAAGCTGTAGCGCTTCCCGCGGTAACGCGACGTGAACCGCTGCGCCATGGTCATCTCCGCGGGATCGGGGAAGCCCCAATCCTCGCGAATCCGCCGGTGCAGCCACTCCGCGCAGCCTTCGGCCGTTTCAATCGCCTGCGCCTGCAATCCATGTGACTTGAAATAATATCCTTCGTGCTTGGCCTTCTCCGCGCGGTCCCGCACGCCTTCGCCCGCCGTCACCACAAACAGCGCCACGTGATCGCGCTGCCCTTTGCGCGCCGGCAGCACGTAGTCGCTCAAGCACAATTGATCCCCAATCTTCTGCCGACGGAACTTCCACGTTTGCACTGGTTCCGTGCCGCCCGGCGCAAACAGTTGCAGCGCCTCGCCTTCCGCCTCCGCCTCAAAAAATTGCCACACCGCGCGCACCTTCATGAACGTCGTGGCCTCGTGCTTCACCTCTTCCATCTCGTTAAACAACTCCACCGCTTTCGCTTCCCGCGCCGCCAGATGCTTCTCGAAATCCCCGCGATAACCCATGTGCCGTCCATACAGCATGTACGGATTGATGTAACTCCACACCTCGCGCAAATCCGGCACCAGCCGCACCTTGCGGTCCAGATAGCCCACCTTCGGGATCGGCAAATCGGTCCGCACCTTCGGCGACCGCGTCACTCGCGGCTTCTCCGCGATCTTCACCGTCGTCGTCACGCTCACGCCATTCCCCGAATTCGCGTGCTCGCTCAGCACCCGCGCCCGCGTCGCCGGGTCCATCAGCTCATTCATCAGCCGCAAGCCCGTCATCGCGTCTTTCGCGTAACACACCGTTCCGCCATAACTCGGCGCAATCTTCTGCTGCGTGAATTTCGCGCTCAGCGCGGCTCCCCCCACCAGCAGCGGCACGCCAATCCCCGCATCCTTCAAGTCGTTCGCGGTGATCACCATCTGCTGCGCGCTCTTCACCAACAATCCCGAAAGCCCGATCGCATCCGGTTTGTGCGCCGCATACGCCTTGATCAGCTCCTCCGGCGGCACCTTGATTCCCAGGTTCACAACGTCGAACCCGTTATTCTTCAAAATAATTTCCACCAGGTTTTTCCCGATGTCGTGCACATCGCCCTTCACCGTCGCCAGCACCACCTTGCCGCGCTTCGCGGTGTCCGCCTTCTCCATGAACTGTTCCAGGTGGCTCACCGCCGCCTTCATCGCTTCCGCCGACTGCAGCACCTCCGCCACAATCAACTCATTCGCATTAAACAGCCGCCCTACTTCGGACATTCCCTCCATCAGCGGCCCATTGATAATGTCCAGCGGTGGCGTGCCCTCAGCGCGTTTTCGTTCCAGGTCTGCCACCAATCCATCGCGCGTGCCTTCGATGATGTAGTTCGACAGCCGCGTGTCCAGCGGCACATCTTTCGCCTTCAACTTCTCTTTCTTTTTCGTTGTGCGGAAATGTTCCGTGATCGCCGCGATGTGGAACTGGTTCAGCGCCGCCTTCTGCTCCTTGCTTTGCTCTCTCCAATCCGCCGGCGCGTTCCGCAACATTTCGCTCTGCGGATGCTCCGCGGGCACTTCCTTCGGCGCGTGCTGGAACAGCAAATTTTCCGCCAGTCGCCGCTCGTGCTCCGGAATCGAAGCGAATCGCTCCAACTTCTCCGTGTTCACAATCGCCAAATCCAACCCGGCCTTCGTGGAGTAGTACAAAAACACCGAGTTCACCACCTCGCGCGCGCCCGCCGGCAATCCAAACGACACGTTGGAAATCCCCAGAATCGTCCGCGTATCCGGCAACGCCTGCTTGATCAACCGGATGCCCTCCATCGTTTCCACTGCGCCGCCGATGTAGTTCTCGTCGCCCGTCGCGCACGGAAACACCAGCGGGTCGAACACGATATCCTCTGGTGCCATCTCGTACTTCTTCGTCAGCAATTCGTACGACCGCTGCGCAATCGCCAGCTTCCTCTCCCGCGTGAACGCCTGCGCCTGCTTTGGGTCTTCGTCAATGCAGCCCACCACAATCGCCGCGCCAAAATCGTGTGCGATCGGCACCACCTTCTCAAACTTGTCCTCCCCATCTTCCAGGTTGATCGAATTGATGATCGCTTTGCCCTGGCAATACGTCAGTGCCAGCTCCACCGCTGCCGGGTCCGTGGTGTCAATCATGATCGGCGTCTTGATCTTGCGGATCAGTTTTTCGTAAAACGGCGGAATATCTTTCTTCTCATTCCGCTCCGTGCTTTGCAGGCACACATCCACGATGTGCGCGCCGCCTTTCACCTGTCGCCGCGCGATCTCTGTCGCCTCTTCCCACTTCTCTTCCGCCACCTGGTTCTTGAAGAGCCGTGACCCGATCACGTTCGTCCGTTCGCCCACCAGCAACGGCCGCGTCTGCTCATCCGCTTCGATCGTCTCGATCCCCGAATAGATAGCCCGATGCGAATCCGCCGGCCGCACCCGCGGCTTTTTTCCTTCCACCATCTGCGCCAGCGCACGGATGTGCTTCTCCGTCGTGCCGCAGCAGCCGCCCACCAGGTTCAGCCAGCCATGGTTCACAAACTTTTCCAGTTGTGCCGCCAGCGTCGTAGGTGTCTCCCCGTACTTCCCCTCTTCATCCGGCAGCCCTGCGTTCGGATAGCAGGACACGAACTCGCTCGTCAGCGAGCTCAGCGTCCGTATGTGGTCGGTCATGAACTCCGGCCCGGTCGCGCAATTCATCCCAACCGCCAGCGGGTGCGCGTGCCGCAGCGAAACCCACATCGCTTCCACCGTCTGCCCCGCCAGCATCGTTCCCATTGGCTCGATGGTCACGGAAACGATGAAGGGGATTGCCGCCCCAATTTCCCGCGACAATTTCTGAATAGCCAAAATCGCCGCCTTGATATTCCGTGTGTCCTGGCAGGTTTCCACTAGCAACAAGTCTGCCCCGCCTTCAACCAATCCTCTGGCTTGCACGTAGTACGAATCCCGCAGCCCCTCAAAGGTCACGCCGCCCGTCACCGTGATTGCCTTGGTCGTTGGCCCCATCGACCCGGCCACAAACCGCTGCTTCCCCGGTGTCGAGAAATCTTCCGCCGCCTGCCGCGCCAGAATCGCCGCCCGCTTGTTCAATTCGTGCGCGTCCGCCTGCAGCCCATACTCCGCCAGCACCAGCGGCGCCCCGCCGAAGCTGTTTGTTTCAACAATGTCCGCTCCCGCTTCAAAGTACTTCCGGTGAATGTCCAGCACTACGTCCGGCCGCATCCGCACCAGGTTCTCGTTACACCCCTCCAACGCCGCACCGCCAAAGTCCGCCGCCGTCAGGTTGCGTTGCTGCAGCATCGTACCCATCGCGCCATCCAGCACCAGGATGCGTTCCGTCAGCAGTTCCCGCAAAGCCTTCTCGGATTCTTTCAAGTTCCTCATTCGATCGGTGCCCTTCGATACCTCTCCCCGGCGCCTCTTCTGCGACGATTGATTGCGCGGAGTATCCTTCTATTTTACTTGGCCCTGCCCCAGAACCGAACCCTTTTCGCCCGCCCCTTCGCCCTGGCTTTAACGTCAGCCTCCTTGCCCCTCGCCCTAATCCTTTGAAAATACCCCTTATTTGTCATTGACGACTCGTGAACATCTGTCCCCAAGGCCCTTGCCCCTTGGCCCTGCTTTCTCTACCCTGAAGTACAGTGGCCAATAAAAGCATGTCCCCGAAACTTACAGTCTGTCTGCTTTCACCGCACCCCCTGGTGCTAAGCGAATTTGAACGCCTGCTCGGCAAGGCTTCGCAGTTCAAGGTCATTGCCAAGCAACTTGAATCCACTCTTGCTCCCGACCTGCGCAACCTTGAACCTCCTAAGGCGCAGGTCTACGTCATAGATGCGCACGCCGCACGTCAGGCTACCGGCGCGCTCCTCACCAATATCCTCGAGCGCTTCCCCGATGCCCGCCTGATTGTTGTTGGTGATTCTGTCAACGAAGCCAACGCCTATTCTTTGCTCCGTCTGGGCGTAAAGGGCATCCTCACCTACGCCGAAGCGCGCGATCAGCTTTCCCGCGCTCTGCCGCTCGTTTCCAATGGCGGCTTTTGGGTGCCGCGCTCCGTGCTTTCTGGTTTCGTGGATTCCATTCTCACCAGCCAGGGGCGCCGCCTCAAGACCGACACCGTCACGAATCTGAGCCGCCGCGAGCAGGAAGTCCTCGATTCCTTGCTGGAGAATCTCTCCAACAAGGAAATCGCCAGCAAGCTCAATATCGCCGAGCGCACCGTCAAATTCCACGTCTCGAATCTTTTGAACAAGTTTGGCGTGCGCCGCCGCGCGGACCTGATCCTGCTCACCTTCCAGCGCCGCATGGCCCAGGCGTAAACCGCTTCCAGTTTTTCGATTTTTCGTTCTTCGTAGAGGTCCAGCACGCTGGACCTCATCTTGGCAAAGCGTGAATTCTTTTGTCATTCCGAACCCGCGCTTTTTGCGGGTGAGGAATCTGCTTCTTCCCTGGTCCATTGCGAAAAGCAGATCCTTCGCTTCGCTCAGGATGACAACGAAATGTTGCACTTTAGGAACCTGGCAAGATTTAACCCAGCTAAACAGTTGCTTCCGATTCTCAATCCCCGACCTTATACCGGATGATGCACCACAACGCCTGCACCCCATCTTTCCACGTAATCTTCTTCCCCTCTTCGTACGTGCGCCCCGAATAGCTGATGGGCACTTCATAAATGCGCCAATTGCCTTTGGCCACTTTCGCCGTGATCTCCGGCTCAAATCCAAACCGGTCAGATTTCACTTGTATTCCCTTCAGCACCTCGCGCCGGAACACCTTGTAGCAGGTCTCCATGTCCGTCAGCTTCAGGTTTGTGAACACGTCCGAAAGCAGCGTCAGGAATTTATTCGCCAGGTAGTGCCAGAAGTAATGCACGCGCTGCGGCCCGCCCAGGAACCGCGAACCAAATACCACGTCCGCACGCCCGTCCAGGATCGGTTCCAGCAATTTCGCATAATCTCGCGGGTCATATTCCAGGTCGGCATCCTGCACCAGCACGATATCGCCCGTGGCCACCGCAAATCCCCGGCGCAATGCCGCGCCCTTCCCCTGATTCGTTCCCTGGAAAAAAATCCGCATGTCTCCCAGCTCAATGGGATCGCCCCCGTCCGTCGAGGCCGCCAGCCTTTCCCCTTTCTCCAGCAGCTCCGCCAAACCCTGCAGGAATTCGCGCGTGCCGTCTTTGGAGCAGTCGTCCACCACCACGATCTCCTTGCGCATCTCCGTTTCCTGAACGCGGCGAAGGATTTCGCAAATCGTATTCTTCTCGTTGTACACGGGAACCACTACTGAAAGCTTTGCATCCACCATCGCTGAGGGATTCCGCCGGGGGTGTGCCATGGATTTGTCCCTATTGTAAGGGTGCCTTCTCGCTCCGTAAAGTTTTCTCTCGCCAATCGATTCCCGTCTGGCCGCGCAACGTGTCCTTCGCCGGGACTCCTCTGTGTGGTTAAATAGAATTCGTCAGTCTTCCGATCATGCCCACGTTTTACATCGAACAATTTGGCTGCCGCGCAACGCAAGCCGATGGCGCCGCCCTCGAGCGCCAATTGCGCGAACAGGGCTGCCATCTCGCCTCCGGCGCTCATGCGGCTGACGTCGTCGTTTTGAACACCTGTACCGTCACCGCTGCCGCCGATACCCAGGCGCGCGACGCCATCCGCAAACTCCACGCCGCCAATCCCTCCACGCGCATCATCGTCACCGGCTGCTACGCCCAGCGCGCCCCTGAAGAGCTTGCGGTCCTCCCGGGAGTCTCCTTCGTCGTCGGCAATTCGCACAAGCCGCAAATCCCCAATCTTCTCCAGTCCATCGCCCTAATGCCCCCCGTAGGGGCGCAGCACGCTGCGCCCCATGTAGCACGATTGCCGCAGATAAGCGGCTCGCACGACATCGCAAAAATTCTCACCGGCGACATCTTCGATCTCTCCGAAGTTCTCGTTGCCCCCGTGCTCGGCGGGGAAGGGAATCACACGCGCCCCACGCTGAAAATCCAGGACGGCTGCAACGCCCGCTGCTCTTTTTGCGTGATTCCTTTCGTGCGCGGTAAATCGCGCAGCCTGCCTCCCGAAAAGGTTGTCGCGGAAATTCAGCGCCTCGCCGGTTCCGGTTATCGCGAAATCGTGCTCAGCGGCATCAATCTCGGCGCCTATGGCCGCGATCTTTCTCCGCGCGTCGCATTTCTCGATCTCCTTGGCCGCATTCTCGACGAAACTCCCGTCGAGCGCCTCCGCGTCAGCTCCATCGAGCCGCTCGATGTTTCCCTCACTCTCATCGATCTCATCGCCTCCAGCGAGCGCCTTGCGCCGCATTTCCACATGCCGTTGCAATCCGCTTCGGACCGCATCCTCGCGGCCATGCATCGCTGGTATCGCGCCGAACATTACGCCCGCCGCATCGAGCTCATTCACGAGCGCCTTCCCTATGCCGCTATCGGCGCCGACGTCATCACCGGGTTCCCAGGCGAGACCGAAGCCGACCACGCCGCCACACTGCGCTTCATCGAAGAGCGGCCCTTCACCTACTTGCATGTCTTCTCGTATTCCCCGCGCCCCGGCACAAAAGCGGCTGCTCTGCCCCATCAAGTTCCCGGTAGCGTCATCAAAGGCCGCGCGCGCGAATTGCGGGCCCTCGCGGAAACCAAATCCGCCGAGTTTCGCGCCTCGCAAATCGGCCGCATCCTTCGTGTCCTTACTTTGCGCCGCGATCCCGAAGACGAACCTTCCTTCACGCCTGCGCTCTCTGAAAACTATCTCTCTGTCCAGCTCCCGCTCACATTGCCACACAATCAACTTTTGACGGCCACCGTCACCCACACCGAAGGCAAAAATCTTTGTGCTTTGCCGCTCGAGCCGGTCCTTGCGGCTTCGGCAGCGGGCTGACCCAATCTCATGCGCATACTTGGCATTTCCACCATCGGCCGGGGCTCCGCGGTCGCGCTACTTGAGGAAAAGTCCATTCTCTTCGCCATCGAAGAAGAGAAGCTCAATCGCCTGCAGGACGCGCTGGAAATTCCGCGTCTTGCCCTGGAACGCTGCCTGCACGAAAATCAATTGAAGCTGGCGGACTTCCGCGCCATCGCTCTCGCTGAGCGGAGCGCTCCGCTCGGGCATTCGCGCTCCCGCGGCAAGCGCGCCACGCGCTCCGCTTTCGAGGACCTTCTCCAGCCGCTTCTCCGCGGCGGCCCGCGGCTCTCGCGCTTCGATCACCATCTTTGCCACGCTGCCAGCGCCTATTACACTTCGGGTTTCGATCGCGCCCTCATCCTCACTCTCGATCAGGGCGCCCATTCGCAAGCGGGTCTCGTGGCCCTGGGCGACGGCGATGAAATTGAGCCGCTGCATTCCCTGAAATTTCCCGATTCTCTTGGCTGGTTCTATTCGCGTGTCACGGAGCTTGCGGGTCTCCGCTCGCGCCGCGATGAACACAAATTGCAATGGCTCAGCAAGGATGGCGAACCGGAATTTCTCCCGGCCTTCCGCAAGCTTTTCACCTGGAAACCCACCGGCGCGCCCGCCTTAAACCGCCGCTACTTTGCCTCGGGTCCCGATCATCGCGGCATATTCTCGCCGCAGTTTTGTCGCGAACTTGGGCTTTCTTCGCGCAGCCATCCGCCGGGCCCCGTCGTGCGCGCCAATCTCGCCCGCAGCGCGCAGGATTTTCTCGAGGAAGTCGTCCTGCAGCTTGCCGGCAATTTCGCCGAGCGCACCAACGCCCGCTCGCTCTGCCTGGCTGGCGGCATTTTCCTGAATGTTCTTCTGGTCCACGCCCTCGAAGCCCGCGGTCCCTTCGAGCACGTCTACGTGCAACCCGTCTCCGGGAATGCTGGCACGGCCCTAGGCGCCGCTTATCTTTCCCACAAGAAAATCACCGGGCACTCCGGCCGCGCGCCGCTTTCGAGCCTCGCGGTTGGCTTGCACGCCAGCGCTCAGGAAATGAAAACGGTTCTCGACAACTGCAAAATCGTCTATCGCTATCTTCCTGGGGAAGAACAAACCGTTGAGGAGTCGGCGCGCCTGCTTCTACGCGACAAAATCGTCGCCTGGTGTCAGGGCCGCACGGAATTCGGCCATCGCGCTCTCGGCAATCGAAGCCTGCTTGCTTCGCCTTTCTCCGAATACGTCATCGAAAACGTCAACGAATACGTCAAACACCGCGAGGAATTCCATCCTTTCGCGTTATCCGTTCCCGCCGAGCGCGCTTCGGAGTATTTCGACGCTTCTCCGAATTGCCGCTTCATGACTTCCCTGGCCACGCTCACCAATCCCATCAGCGGCCTCGAACGTTTCGCCTTTCACGGAAACCTGGTGCGCGTACACACCGTCGAACAGCACGCCAATCCGCTCTTCTGGAAGCTGCTGCACAAATTCGGGGAATCGGCGCCCGCGCCCATTCTCGTCAACACTTCGTTCAATCTCTTCGGCGAGCCTCTGGTTACGGACCCGCGCGGCGCCGTCCGCAGCTTCTATTGCGCCGGCATAGACGCCCTCGCCCTCGGCCCTTTCCTTTTGGTGAAATAACTGCCCGGCATGCAAGCGGCTCGTCCCCATAGGGGTCGAGCACTGCTCGACCCATCTCGGCAAGGCGTAAGAACAATTGTCATTCCGATCCCGCAAGGCGGGAGAGGAATCCACTTTTTTCTACCAATTGTTGCCAGCTCGCATTCCATTTCGCGCACTGCGTAGCGCAAGTCAACTTTGCGAGCTCTGCGGCTCTTCTCCTTCCGCCCCTGCGTGAAGTCTCACCCCACTCCCATCTGAATTGTTGTTTTTGATTCCACAACGCCGTACGGCACTGTTTCTTCCCGCGGCCAACTATCCCTCGAAAATCACCTGCGCAATCGCCTGCGCCGCCGTATGCGTGATGCTCACCGCGATATTCTTCACACCCAGCGCCTCGGCAATTTTTTTTGCCTCGCCCTTCAGAACCAATGTGGGCCGCCCGCCCTTCGCCCGTACCACCTCCACGTCCACCCAACGCACCCCCCGGCTCCAGCCCGTCCCCAGCGCCTTCATCGCCGCCTCTTTCACCGCGAAGCGCCCCGCGTACCGCTCGTACTTGTTCTTGAACTGCTCGCAATACGCCACTTCATCCGGCGTGTACACCCGGCGCAGAAACCTCTCCCGCTGCGCCTCAATCACTTCCTGGATGCGCTTCACTTCCGCCACATCAATGCCCAGCCCGACGATCATCAATCACCCAGCTGCGGCGCAATTCGGCTCCGCTGCCTCGACCCGATTATACTGTCAGGACCATGCCGCCACGGAAAACTTCCACAAGAAAGCCCGGCATTCGTAAACGCGTCGCCGCGCGCCCGCTGCCTCTTTCACCGTCCTGGGTGATGCGCCGCTCCCGCGACCTGCAAATCTTGCAGCTCGCGCCCTTCCGCAAGCTCCCCTGGCTGGTCCACGGATTCAGCACGCGGCCGGGCGGCGTCAGTCTTCTAGATGGCCGACCAGTTCTCAATCTCGGCTTCATGGATTGGGACACACGCGAGAATATCGCCGAAAACCGCCGCCTCCTGCAATCTGCTCTCGACGCCGAAAACTTCACCCTCGCGCCGCTCAAGCAAATCCACTCCGACGTGATACATCTTTTCTCCGCCGCGCCCGCTCACGCCTGCAAGGGCGACGCCTCCGTCACGAATCGCCCCGGCCTGCTTCTTGCCGTGCAAACCGCCGATTGCGTTCCGATCCTCCTCGTCGATCCCAAAAAGCGAGCCGTCGCCGCCATTCATGCGGGTTGGAAGGGCACGCTTGCACGCATCGCCGAAAAGGCCGTGGGCCGCCTGCGCCTCGAATTTGGCAGCAAGCCTTCCGATCTCCTCGCCGCTCTCGGCCCCTCCATAGGCCCCTGCTGCTATGAAGTGGGCGCGGAATTCGTCACCAAGTTCACGGCGCAATTCGCCGATGCCTCCGACTATTTCGATGAGCCGCGCACCGGCGATGAGCCCAATCCGCTGCAGTGGCTCAGCATGATGCCCCCGGGCCACCAACCACCGCCGCGCAATGTCCAACTCGATCTTCCCAAAGCCAATCGCGCGCAGCTCCTCGCCGCCGGCCTGCGCCCGCAAAACATTTTCCCCTGCGGCCTTTGTACCGCCTGCCGCACCGACCTATTCTTCAGCCACCGCCGCGAAGGGGTCCTCTCTGGACGTCTCCTGTCGGTGATTGGAATTCGTGGGTAAGAAGAGGAGCTTTCTTCAAGGAAGAACTGCGAGCGGAGAATTCTTAACTTCGATCAAGGCAAGTTGCCCGCACGCCGCCATCACGTCGCGCCCGCGCGAATAGCGCACAAAGGCCGGCACGCCGCGCTCCGTCAGAATCCGCCGGAAGTCCTCGATCTTCTCTTCGCTCGATTCCTTGAATGGCAGCTCGCCCGGATTCCACGGGATGAGATTCACCTTCACGCTCTTCAGCGGCGCCAGCAATCGCACCACGCGCCGCGCATCCTCCGCCGCGTCATTCACGCCGCCCAGCATCACGTACTCAAACGTCAAATGCTCCCAATTCCGCAGCGGGTATTCCCGGCACACTTCCATCAGCGCTTTCAATGGATACTTGCGGTTGATGGGCATCAGCACGTCGCGCTGTTCATCATTCGACGCATTCAGCGAAATCGCCAGCTTCGGCCGCACCTCTTCTTTCGCCAACCGCTCCATGCCCGGCACGATGCCGCTCGTCGAAAGCGTCACATGTTTCGGCGACAGGCCCACACCTTCCTTATCCAGTAGAATTCGCAGCGCCGCCATCACATTCTCAAAATTCAGCAGCGGCTCGCCCTGCCCCATCAGCACCACATTCGTCCGCCCCGCCAATCCGTCCGCTTCCGCATCGTGAACTGGGTTACTTACCGGTGCGCCTGAATTCTTTTCTGGAGCCTCTCCCATTTCCTTCAGCGGCACCAGCACCTGCCCCACAGTCTCTCCCGCCGTCAAATTCCGGATCAGTCCAAGCTGCGCCGTCAGGCAAAACTGGCAATCCACCGCGCAGCCCGCCTGCGTCGAACTGCAGATCGTCTGCCGTCCCTCGCTCGGCATGAACACCGCTTCCACCGCCGCCGGCTTTTGCAGGGTCTTTCTTGCTTTTCCCTTCTCTGTGTCCCCCGTGTCCTCTGTAGTGCAATTCCGCTCTTCTCCGATTCCAAACAAATACCGCACCGACCCATCCTTCGAGATATACCTCCGCCGCACCTCCGGCAAAGTGATGCTAGCCTCTTGTGCCAGCTTTTCGCGCAGCGCCCCCGGCAGATTCGTCATCCCCGCGAAGTCGAATCTCCGCTCCGCATACAGCGCATGGTAAATCTGCCCGCCGCGATAGGCGGGCTCCCCAATGCTCTTGCAGTACGCCCGCAATTCTTCCTTGTTTTTCCCCAGCAGTTCCATGATTCCGCTGCGCCCCTCGAACGATTTTCTCACCCCTTGAGGCCTTCTTTTTGCCGGTTTCGCCCGCATCCGTAAATCAGGCTTCCCGGAACCGGTGGCATCAAACCTCGCTGCGCTTCTTCCAAGGGAGAAATGTGCGAATCGCTCTCCGGCCATGGATGTATTCCATCCCCTTTTGCAATCCCACCAGTAGCAGAAAAAACAGAGCAGCCGCCAGCGCCTCCCCCGGTTGCGCTGGGCGTCCGTTGGCGTCTCTGTCTGGAGCGACAATCCCGACCGCCATTAGGATCGAAACAATCGCAGCAACGGTGAAAAGTCCTTCGGTGAAAAAGTCAACTATGCCGAGCAACGTCATGGAGGCATACATGTATCCGCCGCCCGGAATCAGGAGCGTTCGCTTCAGCAGGGTCTTCTCATCCTTGAACCGTAACCCGCACGACGCACATTCGTACTTGCCAGCCGTCAGCACCGCACGGCAGTCCGGGCAGATGGATTGGAATCCCTGCGCTGCCGTCGCCTGTCCACGGCTTTGTGGGATCACTGCGTCGAGCACCGCTTTGATTTTCAGGCTGTCTTTTCTTTGCAACCGCCAATAGCTTTCCTTCATTCCGTTTGCATAGCGAAGCTGCAGCTTTCGATTCAGCCAGCCTTTTACTTTTGCTTCAGTGATGTCGCCCCAACAGACAGCCTTCACGGTGCGCTTCCATTTTTTATCCGACGCCATGCCAAAATGGAGCAGCCGCAGGTTGGTGAACACGAGCCGCGTGGCCGAGACGCGATAGGCATTCCATCCCAGCAGGAATTGCTCGAGGCTCCCCATGGGTGCCTGGCAGGTCCCCACAACATAGAGCACCGTCTCGTCCTTCTCCAGCAGGCTGGGAAGTATTTCCCTGAGGCTGGACAGCGCCTCGATCGCCCGCTTCCTGCGTCCTTCATCGGGCTCACCCTTCTGGTTTGTGAAGAGCACATCTTCCCGGAGCTGCACCCCATCTACAGTTGTGACTCGTGGTAATTGTGTCGCGTGAATCGGAATGTCTTGGTTGGGCATGGGCGGCCTCGCTTGTATGTGATTGATTCTGTGTGACTTTATATCAGCGGCGATAGGCCGTCAATCGTTCCTTCCCGGAATCTCGGGGCGCCCTGCTTTCATGGCAATTGCCTCCCCCGTATGCCACAATACTTTCATGGTCTCCAACGTCCGCGACATCCAGCGCCACGTTCTCCCTAACGGCCTCATTGTCATTACCGAGACCATGCAGCACGTCCGCTCCGTCTCGGTCGGCATCTGGGTGCGCAACGGCTCCCGCCGCGAAGTCCCCGCCGAAAACGGACTGGCTCATTTCCTGGAGCACATGGTCTTCAAGGGCACCGACCGCCGCTCCGCCGAAGATATCGCCCGCGAAATGGATTCCGTCGGCGGCATGCTCGACGCTTTCACCTCCAAGGAGCAGATTTGCTTCAACGCCAAAGTGCTCGACGAGCACCTGCCCATCGCCTTCGACGTTCTCGCCGACTTGGTCCTGCGGCCCAAGCTCGATTCCGACGACGTCAACAAGGAGCGCCAGGTTGTTCTGGAAGAGATCAAGATGGACCTGGACAATCCCGAGTACCTGCTCCACGACATCTTCACCCGCGGCTTTTGGCCGGAACACTCTCTCGGCCGCCCCATCCTCGGCACTCCGGAAACCGTGCGCAATTTCGACCGCGAAGCCCTGTGCCGCCGCTTCCAAAACTGGTTTGCGCCAGACCACATTCTCGTCACCGCGGCCGGCAACATCACCCACGAGCAGGTTCTCGAATTGGTTGAACAGGAATTTGGCCGTTTGCAGCCCATCGGTTCGCCGCGGGAAGATCCCGCGCCTTCCACAAGCGCGCCCATCCGTCTCGAAACCAAGCGCGATCTGGAGCAGGTCCATCTGTGCATCGGCGTTCCTTCGCTGCCGCTGGCTCACGAACGCCGCTTCGGCGTGGCCGTGTTGAATAATCTTCTCGGCGGTGGCATGTCCTCGCGGCTGTTCCAGAACATTCGCGAAAAGCAGGGCCTCGCTTACGCCGTGTTCAGTGAGATCACGCCTTATTCCGATGCCGGGATGCTGACTGTCTATGCGGGCACGGCGAAGGAAACTATCGACAAAGTTCTCGACCTTACGGTTGCGGAATTCCGCGCCATGAAGGAATCGCCGGTCTCCGGCGAAGAACTCCTCCGCGCCAAGAACCATCTCAAAGGTTCGCTGATGCTATCGCTCGAATCCACCAGTTCGCGGATGTCCAACCTGGCGCGCCAGGAACTCTATTTCCAGCGCTTCTATTCGCTTGACGAAATACTCGCGTCCATCGAAGCGGTCACCCGCGAGGAAGTGCAGTCCCTCGCTCGCGATTTTTTCCAGCCCGACCGCGTCGCCGTTACCGTCCTCGGCCCCCTCAACGGCTTCTCCGTCGACCGCGCCCGCCTCGCCTGCTAAGCGCCTCCCCGCTTGTCAGCGCTGGTCCCTGCGGCTGTCCTCTCGAACAGTTTCGCCGGAATTATCCACGTTCGCGCGCTTTTGCGCATTGACGCGATTCTCCCGCTCTGCCATCATCTTTCAAGTTTCGAGTTTCGCGTTTCGGTCTTCGGGGGAGAATCTCCATCGGCTTGCGCGTTTCCATTCTCGCGTCCGGCAGTTCGGGCAATATCACGCTGCTCGAAACCGAACGCACCCGCCTCCTTGTGGACGCCGGACTGGGCAAGCGCGAAACTCTGGCGCGCCTGGCCGCCATCGAAACAGATCTCGACCACCTCGACGCCATCCTGATCACCCACGAACACACCGACCACTGCGGCGGCCTCCCGCAAGTCCTGGGCCTGTGGAAAGCCCCGCTGTATGTCACCGAGCCAACCTTGGGCGCGATGCGGCGCATTCTTCCGGACACTTTCGGCAAGCGGCTCAATCGTGTGGAGTCCATCCAGGCGGGCCAGTGCTTTTCCATTGGCGATATCGAGATTCACGCCTTCGCGCTCCCGCACGATGCCGCTGATCCCATCGCCTTCACCTTCCGCATTAACGGCACCAAGGTGGCCATCTGCACCGATCTTGGCTACATGCCTAATCACGTCAAAGTGCATTTGCGCGAAACCGACTGTCTGATCCTCGAATCCAATCACGATCTCGACATGCTCAAGGTTGGTCCCTATCCCTGGGCCGTCAAGCAGCGCGTCCTTTCCCGCACCGGGCATCTTTCCAATCACGCGGTCAGTGAGTTCCTTGCCGATCCCGATGGCTTCGATTCGCGCGCGCGCTATCTCGTCCTGGCGCACATCTCCCAGGAAAACAACAATCCCGACCTTGTGCGCCTCTCCGCCGAAGAAGCATTGCGCCGCCGCCCCGCCGAGGTCGCTTTCACCGGCGAAGTGCTGATCGCCTCGCAGCACGTTCCGCTCAAGCCCCTGGAGTTATAGCCTCTGCCATTTTGCCCCGTAGGTGCGGCCGCGAATTCCCGAGGCCCTGCCTTGATTGTTCCACGCAGGGATTCGTTGACACCCAACCCCCTTTTCTCGTACCGTGGTGAGGCTTGATAGAGGTGCGGCGGCCATGAGTAGCCCCGTGGGCTTCCCTGAATCAGCTTGGGGCACGCGGGCGAAAGGGGCCTTCCGTTGTAGCCGCCGAAATCGCTGTTGTTGCTGAAACACCAGCGGTTGGGGACCCGGTCTAAGGCCAGGTCACTGTCATCCGGGAACCGGATGGAGCGCTATCGAGAGGCAGCAGCCCGAGCACATCCTCGCGCTTTCTTCCTTTCTTTTCGCTCCTTCCAGCTAAAATCAGGTACGCATGGAATTGTTTGCATTTACGCGCGCGCTCGTTGATCTCGATTCGACCACCGGCCACGAAAAGGCGGTGGCGGACTATCTCTTTGTGCATCTTTCGTCCCTGGCGGCGCGCCACAACACGCGCGTGGAGCGTCTCCCTGCCGCGCCGCATCGCGACAATATCTTCACCGCCTTCGGCGAGCCCGTCGTCACGCTTTCCACGCACATGGATACGGTCCCGCCGTTCTTTCCCTCTCGTGAAGACGCCACGCATATCCACGGCCGCGGCTCGTGCGACGCCAAGGGCATCATTGCCGCGATGGTCGCCGCTGCCGAAACGCTGCTGGACGGCGGCACACGCAACTTTGCGCTGCTGTTTGTCGTCGGCGAGGAGCGCAACAGCATTGGCGCAAAAACCGCCGCTGAGGCTCCGCGAGGTTCGCGCTTCCTCATCAATGGCGAGCCTACGGAAAACCGCCTCGCCCTCGGGTGCAAAGGCGCTCTTCGTTACGAACTTACCGCGCACGGTAAGCTCGCTCATTCCGCTTATCCGGAGTTGGGCCACTCCGCCATTCACGCGCTGCTCGACGCTTTGGGCGACATTCGCGCGATCCCTCTGCCCAGTGATCCCATTCTTGGCCGGACCACTCTCAACGTCGGCACGCTCTCCGGCGGGCGCGCTCCCAATGTGGTTGCGGACGAGGCCCGCGCTGAAATCATGTTCCGCCTGGTGGGCGAACCCAGCGGCATCCGTGCGGAAGTGGCTCGCGCTGCGGCCGCACACGACATCGAGGCTCGCGAAATCCTCTATTTCCCCGCGGTACATCTGGCCCCGCTCGATGCCTTGCCCACCACGGTCGTGGCCTTCACTACAGACATTCCCTCATTCGACGGCACCTGGGGCCAGCCATTTCTCATCGGTCCCGGCAGCATTCATCTGGCGCACACCGCCGAGGAGCGCATCCCCAAAACGGAATTGACCGCCGCCGTGGGAATTTACGCGCGCATGGTGCGCCAACTTCTGACTACTGGAGCCGCACCCTCATGAGCGCGCCACTCGCCATTGTCGGCACCGGCAAAATGGGCAGCCTTGTCGAGCAACTCGCTTTTGAATACGGCTTTGAGGTGCGCGCGCGCTTTGACATTGCCAACATCGCCACGCTTTCCCGCGAGTCGCTGAACGGCGCAGGGATTGCTATCGAATTTACCGCTCCGGCCGCCGCGCCTGAAAACCTTCGCCGCCTCGCCGCGCTTGGCCTGAACACCGTTTGTGGCACCACCGGCTGGTACGACCATCTGCCGGAAGTGCGCAGCGCTGTCGCCGCAGCGGGCACGGCGCTCGTGTACGCCCCGAATTTCTCCATCGGCGTGAATCTGTTTATCGAGACCGTCGCGCGCGCTGCCGCTCTTTTCGCGCAGCATCCCGAATACGAAGCCTGGGGCTGGGAGATTCACCATTCCGCCAAGAAGGATGCGCCCTCCGGCACGCTCAAGAAGCTCGCCGAAGAGATACGCGCCGCGGGATACACCGGCTCGCTCACCCTCAGCGCCAATCGCGCGGGCGCGCACACCGGCACGCACGAAATCGGTTTTGATTCGCCGGCGGACACCATCACGCTGCGCCACACCGCGCGCAGCCGCGAAGGATTCGCCCGCGGCGCGCTTCTTGCGGCGCGCTGGATTGCCGGGAAGAAGGGCGTGTTCGAGTTTCGTGAAATCCTGAATGAGTTGGGCCATACAGGAACGGCATCGGCGGCGCCGTGATAAACCCGCGCTAAATCCGGCCGTCGTTTTCGTGCAATTGCTTTTCGATGGAGATGGCATTCTTGATTTAGACCTGGAGGAAGAAACAATGTTTACCGGAACTGGCACCGCGCTCGTCACTCCCTTTCGCCGCGATGGTGCGCTGGATGAACCCACGCTGCGCGCGCTGATCAAGCGCCAGATTGCCGCGGGCATCAATTTTCTTGTGCCGTGTGGCACCACGGGAGAAAGCCCGACGCTCACCCATCAGGAACATCTGCGCATCGTCGAGATCGCCGTGGAACTCGCGAAGGGCAAAGTGCCGGTTCTCGCCGGTGCCGGCGGTTACAACACCGCCGAAGTGATCACGCTCGCGCGCGAGCTCGCGGACCTCGGCGCCAACGGCATTCTCTCCGTCACGCCCTACTACAACAAGCCCACGCAGGAGGGCCTCTACCAGCATTTCAAGGCCATCGCCGAAGCCATCAGCCTCCCCATCATTTTGTACAGCGTGCAGGGCCGCACCGGCGTCAACGTCGAGCCGTCCACCGTCCAGCGCCTCTCGCAAATCAAAAATATTATCGGTATCAAGGAAGCCTCCGGCAGTATTTCACAAATGTCCACGATCCTGAATGTCGCGCCCGAGGATTTCCTGGTGCTTTCCGGCGACGATGCCATCACGCTTCCTCTGATTGCGCTTGGCGGGCGCGGCGTCATCTCCGTGGCTTCCAACGAAATTCCCGCGGAGATGACCACGCTCACGCGGCTCGCGCTGGCCGGCGATTTCGCGGGCGCGCGCCAAATCCACCGGCGCTTCCTGCCGCTCATGGAAATCAATTTCGTGGAGTCCAATCCTATTCCCGTGAAGACGGCGCTGGCCGAAATGGGTCTGCTGGAGCCAGTGTGGCGCTTGCCACTTGTTGCGCCAAAGCCGGAAAATCGCGCGCGCATTCGCGCCGTTCTTGAATCCCTGAATCTCCTCGGGCGAATTCATGTTGCCGCCACAAATTGAAGCGCTCTTCGATGTTCCGCCCTCCGCTTATCTGGCGGAGCACTTCGCATTGTTCGAGGCCTTCAAGGCGGGCCTGAATCGCGGTGTAATCCGCGCCGCGGAGCCCGACCC
>Ga0074044_10000152_pt1 | contig 69206 bp, 54 predicted proteins | sample BogForMeECP23OM1_FD_94443 | JGI IMG/M metagenome (GOLD analysis project Ga0074044, IMG submission 94443) | Bog forest soil microbial communities from Calvert Island, British Columbia, Canada - Bog Forest MetaG ECP23OM1 | ecosystem: Environmental > Terrestrial > Soil > Wetlands ...
CCCTTCAAAGCAAGATCAAGATCTGAGTTTTTCCGCGAGCTGTGAAGCCGCACCCCTTCAAAGCAAAATCAAGCCTGAGTTTTTCAGCAAACTGTAAGGCCGTGCCCTTTTAAAGCCGCTTCAAACTGCACCACTACCGATCGGTTGCTTTATGGTCACACCGGCCATCCGCGCGGGTATAATAGCCCGCACCTATGTCGCTGGCCTCTGGCACGAAACTTGGTCCGTATGAAATTCAATCGCCGCTCGGCGCGGGCGGCATGGGCGAAGTGTATCGGGCCAAGGACACTCGGCTCGACCGCACGGTCGCGGTCAAGATTCTACCCAGTCACCTGTCCGACAATCCCGAGGCCAAGCAGCGCTTCGACCGCGAAGCCCGAGCCATCTCTTCGCTGAACCATCCCAACATTTGCACGTTGCACGATGTCGGACATCAGGATGGCGTCGATTTCCTGGTCATGGAGTTTCTCGAGGGAGAGACGCTCGCCGACCGCTTGCTGAGAGGTCCGCTGCCCACCGAGCAGGTGCTGAAATATGGAATCGAAATTTGCGAAGGGCTGGAGCGAGCGCACAAAAGCGGCGTCGTGCATCGCGACCTGAAACCGGGAAACGTGATGCTGACGAAAACCGGGGCGAAGCTGATGGACTTTGGATTGGCCAAAGCGGCTCCGTCGGGCGCGACTCCGGCATCGAGCTTGACCATGACGGTTTCCCACCCGTCGGCCGAGCAGCCGCTTACGGCGCAGGGCACATTAGTCGGTACATTTCAGTACATGTCTCCGGAGCAGACAGAAGGCAAGGATGCCGATGCACGCTCCGACATTTTTGCCTTGGGCGCGGTGCTCTATGAAATGGCGACAGGCAAGCGGGCGTTCACGGGGAAAAGCCAGGCCAGCATTGTGGCGGCAATTCTGGCTTCGGAGCCACCTTCAATTTCTCTGGTGCAGCCCATGTCGCCGCCGGCTTTGGCGCAAGTTATAAAAACCTGCCTCGCCAAGGACCCAGAAGAGCGCTTCCAGACGGTGCACGACCTGAAGTTGCAATTGAAATGGATTGCGGAGGCTTCTGCCAGCCAACTGGCTGCGCCCGCCCAGGTACGCGCGCGCCGCGTGGTGCAGAAGCGCACGTTGCTGATTGCGGCGGTCATCGGTTGGGTTCTGGCCGCCGCCGCTCTCGCTTTTTTCCTGTCGAGCCGCAGCCAGCTTGAAGAGGCGCGACGGCCGATGACTGCGGCGTGGCTGCCGCCGAAGGATACGGAATTTGCCTCCGTTGTCAACGGTGCGCCGGCGCTTTCCCCGGATAGCTCGAAACTCGCCTTCCTGGTGAATCTAGTTTCGCTGTCGAACGAGAGGCTGACCAGCACGGCCGCCGCTTCCGATGCAAAGTTGTGGGTCCGCGACGTAAATACCGGGGCAATGCATCAGGTGGAAGAAGCCGAGCGGCCGTCGTTTCCATTTTGGTCGCCCGATGGGAAATACATTGGCTACTTTTCGGCGGGGAAGCTGAAGAAAGTAGCGCTGTCGGGAGGACCTGTGCAGGTGCTCTGCGATGCTCCAGAAGGGCGCGGCGGATCGTGGAATCCGCAGGGCTTGATCATCTTTACGCCGAACATTGCTGAACCACTATATAAGGTGCCAGAAGGCGGCGGCACGCCCGAGAAGATTACCGAGACAAAACCCGGGTGGACGAATCGAAACCCGTACTTTCTACCCGATGGCGATCACTATTTGTTCATTGTTCGCGACACGGGAAATGCTGCGTCCGCGGGTTCGTTATACGGCGCCTCGCTCTCGGGCGAGAAACCGCGCCAAATCCTGGAGCGTGCCTCGAACGTGCAGTATTCCGAGGGATACCTGTTATACCTGCGCGAAACGGTCCTGGTGGCGCAGCGCTTCGACCCGAAATCGCTGAAGTTCAGCGGCGATCCCACGCCCGTCGCCGAAAAACTCGATTACTGGAACCCGCGCGACGTCATCGCCTTCACCGCCGCGCACGGCACCCTCGTTTTCCGTCATGGATCATTGCAGAAGACGCAACCCATGTGGGTGGACGGCTCCGGCAAAGAGATCGCGAAGTTTGGCGATCCCGGCCTTTATGCGTCGCCGACTCCTTCTCCCGATGGGAGCCTGGTCGGCCTGGCGCGGATCGATCCTGACACCACTAGGCGAGATGTTTGGATCGTCGACACCAGCCGGAATACGGTATCGCGCAGCACCTTCGCCGACGCCACCGGTCTTACCTTTGCGTTTTCCCCCGACGCGAGAAGAATTGCGGTCATCACTACCGCGGGAGCGACGTCGGGAGGACTGTGGATTCAACCGACAAGCGGTTCGGGTAAGCAGGAGAAATTGGAGACTCCCGCGGTCTCTGGCTTAGTGGCAAGCTGGTCTCGCGACGGCCGTTATCTTTTCATGGCATTGCAGAACAATGCCACGCGGTTCGACGTTTACTACATCGATCTGAACGGGGACCGGAAATTGACTCCTTTTCTCAATTCACCGGCCAATGAATTAGGCCCGGTTTTGTCGCCGAACGGCAAATGGCTGGCATACACGTCAGATGAATCGGGAAGGGCTGAAATTTATGTGACAGCATTCCCGGAACCGGGTGGGAAATGGCAGATTTCCAATGACGGCGGCAGTTCCCCTTCGTGGAGCGCGGATGGGAAGCAGCTCTACTACACGGTTGGGGATAAGCTGATGATGGTTCCGATTCAGAACGTCGAGACCTTTGCGTTCGGAGCGCCGACCCAGCTACCGATCCACTTGAACGAATTCGCGGCGCTTGGGCCCGTGGCGCCCGGCGAACGGTTTCTCGCTTTAAAGCCGCTGAGCGGAGGCCAGTCGAACCCTCAGGAAGTTATTCTGAACTGGACTGGAACGCTGAAGCAGTAGCCTATTCGCCACGCGCGGTGATTATTGCGAGGAGAAGTTCAAAACTCGAAGTACGCTCCAGCACGCGCAGGGTGGGCAGCGCCATCGGTTCCAGTTGCCAATCCTGTTGCTGGGAGCAAGCCTTCTTCAAGCCCATGGAGGCTTTCCCACGCGGCTTCGGTCAATGCCGGGTCGGCGCCGACAATATCGCGGATCATTTGCCACGCGGCGAGATTGAGCGCGCCCTCCGGCGCGGGACCCATGGCGAGTGACACCGAGCACTGCGGGCAGAAACAAATTCGCTGTGCCGGAGATTTCTGGCGCGGCCTTACTCCCACGGTTTGAGCAAAGAGGAATACCGCAACCGATTTTTGCCCGGCCTCAAGCTCCCGATTGCAGCGAAGACAATACAAGTTATCCAAAGTCCCGACTCCGGTTGCCCAGTTACGCCGCCCGTAACGGGCAGCTGATTTGCGAGGATGAACGGCGTCGCTAAAGCGACGCCCTGATACGAATCCCACTTGCGGGCACTTGCTAGCCGGCGCGACTGAAGTTGACCCACGCATCGGAGCGCTGCTCGTGCTCGGGTTCGGGTGCGCCGGCCTCGAGCAAGCCGATGACTCCGCGCAGATTCTCCCAGGCCGCTTGATTCAACTCTGGGCCGGAGCTGACCAGATCGCGAATCATATCCCACGCGGCGATGTTCAGCGCGCCTTCGGGCGAGAGTCCCAGCGCCAGGGAGACCGAACACTGGGGACAGAAAACCATCCGCTGCGCGGTGGATTTCTGTCGTGGCTTGATACCCACCGTCTGGGCGAACATATAGATGGCGACGAATTTTCGTCCCGACTCAAGTTCGCGATTGCAGCGCAAGCATCGTACGTTGTCCAAGGTCGTACCCTTCGGGCCAATTGTGGCTAATGGAATACGACTACTTTCTCCAAGGCGCTGCCGGTCGCACAAGTATGCAGAAGGATTCCGGCAAGGGAACGAGAGCGGAGAGCGCGAACCAAGCTTGCTCTAGCCAGAACGCGAGAGCATCGCGCACTCTACTGCAATGAGGGTTGCAAGGTCGGTAAAGTCGCAGGCGTCGCGGCTTGCGGCGAGACGCCAACAGGTGGCTGCGGTTTGTTACCGCATCGGCAAGCGCGGGGTTGAATTTCTGCTGGTTCAATCCCGCGGGGGACGGTGGATTTTTCCCAAAGGCGGCGCGGAACCCGGCCTCACGCTCGCCCAATCCGCTGCCCTCGAGGCGTTCGAAGAAGCTGGCGTTCATGGGCGGATGGAGGCAATTCCCTTCATCCGCTACTTCAGAAGACAGGAACCGGCAGACACTAAAACTACAACTAAAAAAGACAAGCGAACTGGCCCCGGATCCGAGGCAGGATCGAATGTTGTTGCGCACCTCTGCGAAGTGTCGAGGCTGGAGACCCCGCAGGAATCGAATCGGAACCCCAGTTGGTTTTCGGCGGAAAAAGCGAAGCAGCGTTTGCTCAAAGACCGTGCGCCCGAATTCGGGGCCGAGCTTGTTCGCGTGGTCGAGCGCGCGTTGTCGCGGATTCGGCGGCTGCAGGGCAGCGTGCGTCATACTCCGGGTCGCATGCACCGCGACGGCTTGCACCATGTCCGATTTGAATTTCATGAAGACGGACGCTTGCCCGACGATCTCAGGAAGGCGGCGCTCGCGCGCTACATTCTCCGCCAGCCCGCACTCGATGAGATTCGCCGGCCAGTTCTGCGGTTGAGCAGCGGGGCGAGTTCCAGCGCGGAGACAGCCCGCAACATCACGGCAATTGACAGCGGACGGAGAGCAAAGTTTCCGAAACCCACTAAGCTTTCGTCGAGCAGGCGCAAGGTCGCGGAGTAGCTGAAATTCGTGGACAAAGTTGGGGTGAGGTTCCGGAACCGGCGAGGAGCTTTGGTAGTGCGAGCAAGATGCATAGGTCCTTCGCTTCGCTCAGGATGACCAAAGAAGTTATTCCACCGGGATGACCGCGAAAAATCATGGCCACCTGGATGACTCATGGCCACCAGGATGACAGAAAAGGATTATGCAACGAACCACGGGGCCCGATGCTAGTAGAGGTTCGCATTCCGCGATACCATCTGAGTGATGCTGCGCGAAGCTACCGTTGAACGTCGTCAGGAACTCCGGCCAGAACCGCGCCAGGAAATTCTGCGCACGGCTGCGCGCCTTTTTCAACAGCGCGGATACGATGCCACGTCCATGAACGATGTGGCCGCCGCGCTCAAGCTTTCCAAGGGCGGCCTTTATCACCACTTCCAGTCGAAAGACGAAATTCTGTTTCACATCATGTCGCACGCCATGCAGATCACGGAAGATCGGGTCATCAACGTGGTGCGGCGCGTTGACGCAGGGCGCATCGACGCTACCCGCGCTGACGTGACGGAAGAACGCCTGCGCACGCTGATCCGGCTGCACATTCAGGTTGTGCTCAGTCCCGAAGACCGCGAAATCACGGTGATGCTGCACGAGAATCATCCGCTGCCGCCGGCGCTGCGGCGCAAGATCAACGCGCGCAAGAAAGATTACCTGCATTTCGTCGAGCACCTCATCGCCGACGTGCAACGCAGTGCCCAGCGCAAGCGCAATTTCCCGGCGTCGCCAGTCACGCCGCGCGCCGCCGCCCTGGCGCTGGTCGGAATGATCAACTGGATCTACCAGTGGTATAAGCCCGACGGCCCGTTGACCGGAGATGCGATCGTGCAGCAGTACACGGAGATTTTTTTTCGCGGCGCAGTGGGGTAGCTCTCGGTTCTTCAATTCTCATCATGACCGGTTTCTTTCACATCGACGATCTCTCGTGCCGGCGCGCGGGGACGGGCAAAGTCTACTTCGAATTCCTTCGCGTTCCCGCGATGAGCGCTGGGGTGTACGTTCTTCCGGAAGGTGGGACTGATCGGCAGAAGCCGCATCACGAGGACGAGATGTACTACGTCGTGCGCGGGCGCGCTCGCGTACAAGTCGGCTCCGATCACGCCGAGGTGCGACCGGGCTCCGTCATTTTCGTCGAGGCGGACCTGGAGCATCGCTTCTATGACATCGAGGAAGAACTCGAAGTTTTGGTTTTCTTCGCCCCGGCGGAACGGGAGTGAATTCGGTGTTGGCCGGGCGAGAGCCTGCCGTGAGCTTGCCGAAGGGACGCCCGGCGCTCCACTGGAATGAGGAGGCTGCGAGAAAAAGAACAGCCCGCAAGCTTTTCAGCCTGCGGGCTGCCCGGTGGACTGTTTGGGATTGACTGAGGTGGTCACTCTCGTGGCCCCTCGCTTCGACCACCCCGTCACGCGAAAACCGCGCGTGCCGGGAACCCCGGTCTCCGGTGCCGGACACAGCGTGTGCCTGGCGGATCAGACTTTATGTTTATCAATCAGCCCATACTCACGGATTGTATGCGAGAGAATGTTCTCGATTTGCCCGACCAAAGGTTCCTCGAGAACTCCGCTTAGAGCAACCGCCCTAAGACTCAGCCACCTCACCTGGTCTGGAATTGCTACAACTACCATCTGAACTTGTCATCCGACCACCTCCTTTCCGGTGTAAGGGCAGAGTACAAAAAAGCCGGGTCGGCGTCAACGGCAGGGTTGGGGTGTGCCGGAAGAGGCAACAGAGTCCAGTTCTCGGTTCCCGGTTCGGCGCGCGGCTCGGCCCCTAAAGGGGCATCTCAATTTAGAGGACTTATGGCATCGCTAAACAGGCTGCGGAAAAACTTCGTTGCACGCCGCGGCGTTCCCGCAGCGGCTAAAGCCGACACCGAAAATAAGGCGTTCATCGCAGCGGTAAACCGCTGCGCCACCCAAAAGCAAGACCAAAACGGAGTTTTTCCGCAAACTGTAAAGCGATGCCCTGATACGAAACCTGAGTGTTTGAGCAAACTGTAAAGCCGCGGCCTTTCAAGACAAATTCAAACCGACCCACTACCCGGTCACAGTATTAGTTGGCGCAAAATCGCCATTCTCTAGTAAACTCATCGTGTATATATGGTATTGGGTTGGCTGCGTTTTCCATCCCCCGGAAAACATCGTGGCAAACCCTGGCTCTGTGGAGATTTCTGATGACAACCCTACCGACAACTTCTTATCCATGCGCGGTCTCTTCCGAGGGCGAGGCGCTTGCGACCGCGGAGAGCCGCGTTACTGAAGACTGGCTGGCGGTCTGGATCGGCCTGTTCGTGTTCGCGCTGTCGCTGTCGCTGCTTGCCGGGATCGACCTGCTGGGATGGGCGGTCACGACTTCGGTTTGGACTCTGCCGGCAAAGGCAATGGCGCCAGCGTCGAAACTCTATGCTCATGTGCCCGCCTCGCTCTCGCTGGTGGGAACTTATTTCTTTTTGCTGGTGGTGCTGCTGGTGGCGGCGAAAGCTCTGGGCGTCGATCTGAAGCGCTTCGCGGGGGGCTTTACGGCGATTTTCGTCGTCAGTTATGCCTGCTGGTTTCTGGGAAGTTGGGCGTACATTGCGGCTACTCCTGATAAGCGCGCCGGGTTGAAAATCGCGTGGTCACTCAACCTCACAAACGAATCGGGATTCATCATCGCCCTGCTGGCGGGCTTAGTCGTCGGCAATTTTTTGCCGGGCGTCGCCCGCGCAATCAAGGAGGCAGTCCGCCCGGAGTTGTACATCAAGACCGGCATCGTGATTCTTGGCGGATTTCTTGGGATTGCGGCGCTTGAGCAACGGCAATTGGCAGCTTCGGTTATCTTCCGCGGCATTTGCGCCATCATCGAGGCTTACCTGATTTACTGGCCGATCGTGTACTTCATCTCGCGGCGTTATTTCGGTTTCAGCCGCGAATGGGCCGTGCCTCTGGCTTCCGGCATTTCGATTTGCGGTGTGTCGGCGGCTATCGCTACCGGCGGCGCAATTCGGGCGCGGCCGATCGTGCCCATCATGGTTTCGTCGCTAGTCGTCATTTTTTCCGTCATCGAGTTGATGATGCTTCCCTTCGCGGCCCAGCATTTCCTCTATAACCAGCCTATGGTCGCGGGCGCCTGGATGGGACTGGCGGTCAAGACTGACGGCGCGGCGGTGGCTAGCGGCGCGATCACCGACGCTCTCATTCGCGCCAAGGCGTTGGCCGCCACTGGAGTGGTTTATCAGGCTGGTTGGATCACGGGCGTTAGCGCCACGGTGAAGGTATTCATCGATGTCTTCATCGGCGTGTGGGCGTTTATTCTGGCCTGGATTTGGTCGGCGAAAATTGAACCCCGCCGGGGAGAGAAAGTTAAAGTCGTCGAGATCTGGCAGCGTTTCCCGAAATTTATTTTGGGTTACGTTGCCACGTTTCTGATCGTGCTGGGCATTGGCGTTGGTTTTCCGGCGCTGATTCCAAAGGTGAGGGCGTCAATGGGGCAAGCGAATGTGTTTCGGGCCATCTTTTTTCTGATGACTTTCTTCGCGATTGGAGTGCTCTCCAATTTCCGCAAATTGTGGCAGGAGGGCATTGCCAAGCTCGCCGCGGTCTATGTGCTGTGCCTGTTTGGATACATCATTTGGGTCGGATTGCTGATCTCGTGGCTGTTCTTCCACGGAGTGCTGCCGCCAGTCCTGAAGGGAGGTTAAGAGGATCAGGTGATCGGGTGATCGGGTCATCGGGTGATCGAAAACCCACGAACGCCAGAGGATGAGGTCGAAAAGGTGAATATGACAGAACCGCGGGTGGGGGAAGAACTTAAGAAGATGGAAAGTGAGTACGAGCCGTTGCTTCCGGTGGAACGCAAGCTGATTTGGTACACGTTCTCCACCGGCGTCGTGCTGCTGGCGATTTTCGTGCTTATCAGCCGCTGGTTTGTTTAGCGCAGCGATAAACCTCTACCATCAAGGACACTAAGTAGCACGAAGGCTTTGATTCCGGGCGTTTGCTTCCAGGCCTTGGCGGTTCAGGGTGTGGGATGCCCGATTCCGTTTGCCTGAGGGATGCAACCTGGCAGGCTCCCCCTGCAACTAAAGAATTAGTTACCTTTTGGCGCATGGAGCGTCTACAAGGTGCAGGAGGGCGTCCGGTGCCGCCGAGACAATCGGATACTTTGACCGAAGCCGAGTTGCGGATTATGAACGTCCTGTGGGAGATGGGATCGGGCACGGTCCAGCAAGTCCTTGATTCTATTACTCCAGCTCCAACGTTGGCCTATAACTCTGTCCTGACTACGATTCGCGTTCTGGAGAGAAAGGGTTATTTGAAACATCTAAAGGATGGGCGCGCACATGTGTACACGCCGCTGGTCGGGCAGCAGGAAGCGAAGCGCTCGGAGATTCGGCATCTGGTGAGCCGTTTTTTTAAGAACTCTCAGGAGCAACTGGTCTTGAACCTCCTGGAAGATCAGGGTGTTGGGCAAGAGGAAATCGATCGTCTGCGGGAGATGCTGGTTCAGAGGGATGCGAAATGAGCTGGCTATTTTTGTCTTCATTCCTAGCTTCGTTCCTATTTTCATCTTTATCTTTATCTTTATCTCTGCAGAGCGTGGCGCAGATATCGATTGAGCGCATTCTGAACGCGCTGCCCGAAGGCTTGTTGGTCGCGGTTTTTGCGTGGGTGTTGCTGCGCGTTTTGCGAAAACAGAATTCGGGAACACGGTTTGCCGTCTGGTTCCTGGCATTGCTTACGGTCGCCGCGCTCCCAGTGTGGGGTGGTTTTGGTGATGGCCGGGCGCTGATGGGCCCCGGGATGACGTGGGGACGCCTCCACCCTGCGATTACTATCCCGGGGACCTGGGCGCTTTTCGGGTTCGTGGCGTGGGCGCTGGGCGCGTCGGTGGCGCTGGTACGATTGGCGGTTGGGCTTTGGCATCTGCGACGGCTGCGGCAGAGTTGTACTCCGGTGGTTGCGGCCAAGCTTGATCCGGTGGTGCGGAAAACGGTCGAGGGCATCGTTTCCTCAACGCCAGTAACCGTATCGACATCGGAGTTGGTGCGCGTGCCCGCTGCCATCGGATTCTGGAAGCGGACGATTATCCTGCCGGCGTGGGCTTTGCGCGAGCTGCCGCGTGAGGATCTCAACGTCATTCTGTTGCACGAATTCGCGCATTTGCGGCGCGGCGATGACTGGACCAATCTCATTCAGAAAGTCGTGCGGGCCTTGTTCTTCTTTCATCCCGCAGTGTGGTGGATTGAGCGACGGCTTTCGGTGGAACGCGAAATGGCTTGCGACGACGCTGTGCTGGCCGAAACCGCCAATCCGCACGGATACGCCACCTGTCTGGTCTCGCTGCTGGAAAAAAGTCTGGCGCACCGGCTGGAACAACGTCTTGCCGATAAACAATGGGCGATGGCTCAGGCTGCGGTTCGCCGCGCGCGCGAGGCTTCGCTGCGGCTGGCACAGATTCTCGACTCCAACCGGCCGAGGGCCACGCGCGTCTGGAAACCGGCGCTGGGCATGGTTGGCGCTTTTGCGTTTGTCTGCCTGCTGGCGCTGCCGTTAGCGCCCCAGTTCGTCGCGTTCGATCGCGTGGGGACGGACGCATTCGTCAGTTCAGGCCGAGCTCAGCTAGAAGGCAGCCAGCTACGATCCTCGTTGTCACCGGCGGCGGTCATTCCCGCTGCGTTGCGAACCGGCGAGTCGTCGGTGAGAGTGGTACCTAGAACGGCGAAGGCTAAGGCTACTCCTACCCAAGCCCAGCCCGCGCCCCGGTTCGCTCCTGCTGGGGTAGTGACCGCACGCATGAACGAGGCGTGGCCGCTTGAACAAGTGGTCCCGATCAGCGCGCGGGTGGATCAGGAAATCGCGTCTCAATTTACAGCGCCGGAATTTCCGGCGTCCGAATTTCCGGCGCCCCGATTTCAGACCGTGGTCTTTTTTGAAACCACGCAGTACGTAGCATCCGATTCGAGGGTGTGGAGAGTGCAGGTATGGCACGTGATGTTGTTGACTGCTGAGCGCGAGCGCCTGGCGAAAGTGCCGGTGGTCAATTCGCTGTAGCGGGCGGGCAAAATTTTTTTGCGTTTAGCAACTACATATTTAGTTGCACGATTTTAGTTTCAAGATTTTAGTTGCACCCAGAACTAAGGAGAAAAGCAAATGAAGATGTGGATGGAAAGTTGGAAAGCACGTTGTAAAGCAGCCACGACCCGGCGATTGCTAGTGGCCGTGTTGGCCATCGCAGCAGTGGGGTCGGTGGCAACATTCAATTTTGCGAAGTCGGCAAAAGCAGCGGCGGCTCCGGCTCCGGCGGCAGCAGCTCTGGATGACAACAGCGTCGCGGCTCTGCTGACGCTCGACCGCGCTATGGAAACGCTGGCGGCGCGAGTTACTCCGGCGGTCGTGAACGTTACGGTCGTATCGAAGGGCAACCCGCAGCAGAGCGAAATGGAAGGCATGCCGGACATGCAGCAGTTCTTCGGCCCGAACGGTCCTTTCGGCCGTCAGTTTCGGATGCCGTCGCAACCGCAGAATCGCATGGAGCACGGCCTGGGCAGCGGCGTGATTATCTCTCCCGACGGATACATCGTCACCAACAATCACGTGATCGACGGAGCCGTCGATATTCGCGTCACCATGAGCAACCGTGAAGTGCTGCCCGCGAAGCTGATCGGCGCCGATCCGTTGACCGATCTCGCGGTCATCAAGGTGAGCGGAAACAACCTGCCGAGCGTGCCCTGGGGGAACTCGGCCGATCTGCACCCGGGACAGACGGTGCTGGCGTTTGGCAATCCGTATGGGTTTCGTTTCACGGTGACGCGCGGCATTATCAGCGCGTTGAATCGTCCAAATCCGGATGCCAGCGACCGCCGCAAACCGGGCGAATTCATTCAGACTGACGCGGCCATCAATCCCGGCAACTCGGGCGGAGCGCTGGTGGATGCGCGCGGCGAGCTGATCGGTATCAATACTTTCCTGATTTCATCGTCGGGATCGTTCTCCGGCATGGGCTTTGCAATTCCGACCCAGATCGTCCAGCCCATAGTGGACACATTGATTCGCGACGGCAAAATAACGCACGCCTTTATCGGAATCCAAATTTCCGATCTGACTCCTGACAACGCCAAGTTCTTCGACATGAAGAAAGCGGAGGGCGCGCTGGTGGCCGACGTTCAGCCGGACGCGCCGGGGGCTAAAGCGGGGCTGCGCACCGGAGACGTGATTACCGAAATGGATGGAAAGCCCGTAGCCGATGCCGGTGAATTGCAGATGAGGGTTGCGCAAAAACGGCCGGGTGACACCATCAATCTGCAGGTGGTGCGGGACAGCAAACCGACAACGATTGCCGTGACGCTCGAAACTCTCAATGGGGACAAAGGCACGGAAGTCGCGAGCAGCGAGCACGGTAAAGGGCGCTGGGGGCTGAGTCTCTCCGATCTGACTCCAGATGTTCGCGATGAAGTGCACGCGAAGCCGTCCGTTCATGGCGCGGTCGTCGAGGAGGTCAAGCCGGGCAGTCCGGCCGATAATGCGGGGCTGCAACGTGGCGACGTCATCATGGAAGTGAACCGGCACGCGGTTAAATCCGCGGCGGACGTGGTGGACCAGTTATCCAGCGTTCCGGCCGGCCAGGATGCGCTGGTTCTGGTGTGGTCACAGGGTGGCAGCACGTTCCGGGTGTTGCATCCGTCACAGGGCTAACGGCAATTGCTGGAAAACCCCCGTTTGCGCGCCGCGTTCCACTCGACCTCCTGGCGGGTGGGGCGCGGCGCGAATTTCTTGTTGGTTGTGGAGAGTAGGGATTCCGTCGGCAGGCTCAGGTCGGCGACTTGGTTGCACTCCGCGTCGCCCCCTCAGCGGCTAAAGCCGGCATCGAGAATAGGGCGTATATCGCAGCGGTAAACCGCTGCGCCACCCAAAAGCAAGACCAAGATCGAGTTTTGCAGCAAACTGCCTAGCCTGGCCACCGCACGACTGGACGGGCGAGAGGATGCCCTGGCTTGCCGAAGGACGTCCGTCGTTCCACTGTTGCCGCTGATGCAGGCCATCAACAATTCGAATTGGACTTCACCGCTGCCGGAGGTTACAGTTTTGAGTTGGTTATCGTAAACAATGCAACTTTAAGACAGCAGGCTCGCCATCCTAATGTACACCGTGGTAATCAACATTTTCGCCGCCGAAGTGGAGTAGTAACGTTTACCCGATAAAATAGCATCATAGCGACGTTCTACAGTTCGCTGAAAAATCGATTTGCGCGGCTCGGCCCTAATGGGGCATCTCAATTTAAGGGGTTGTGGCATCGCTCAAGCGATGCCCTGATATGAAACGAAGATGCCCTGATACGAAACGCCAGTTTTTCAGCAACCTGTCTAACCGGGTTCGGGGTAGATGAAATCTTGACGGAATGGCGGAGGGTTGGGTTGAGTTCACGGTGGGAGCCGAGCTGCGCTCGGCGGGACAGACGAGGGCGTCTGTCCCTACGCGAGCTCTTGGATCCCAAGAGCAATATGAGTTCTCAAGTGCATGGAAACGCAGCTTGACTGAGAACTGCTGTTTTTGAAACTGGTGACCAATTTGGATCGATCGGATGAGCTAGTTCAGGACCATGAGCACGCGGCCTGTTCTCTTGCTGCCAACTACATGCTGACCTGGGACGAAATCGCCAATCTGGCGGCGGAACCAGGCAAGCCGGCTGAGACGCTGATGAACGTGGTCGCCTTGATTGCGCGCCGGTTTGGCACCGATGTTTGCTCTGCCTACCTGCTGGAGCCCGACCGCGCCAATCTGGTTCTGGCCGCAACCCTAGGGCTGCGTCCGGAATCCGTGGGTAAGCTGCGCATGGCCGTGAATGAAGGCCTGGTCGGCCTGGTCGCGGAGCAGGTTCGTTCCGTGGCCGTGGAAAAGGTCAAAAGTCATCCCCGTTTCAAATACTTCAGCGAAGCCGGCGAGGATGATTACCAATCGTTCCTGGGAGTTCCGCTCATCGATCGCGGCGTGCTGCAAGGCGTACTGGTGGTCCAAACCACGGAGCCGCGCATCTTCCCGGAAAATGAAATTCGTCTGTTCACCGAGGCGGCGAACCGGGTCGCGCACATTGTGAGCGAAGCCCGAACCCTTGACCGTTTCATTGCTCCGGTGCAGGAACGGCTCTGGGCGCTGGCCCGTAATCTGTGGTGGAGCTGGGATCACGATTCGGCCGGGTTGTTTCGCGAAATCGACCCCTTGCGCTGGAGTCAGCTCAATCACAGTCCGGTCGCGCTGTTGAATGAGTATCCGCTCGAAAGACTGGAGGCGCGCGCCGGCGAGCTCGCCCTGCATGGCCGCATCAACTATGCCTATCGCCGCCTGCGCGAGTACGAAGAAGCCGAGCGCACCTGGGGAGCGCGCCACGCGGGAGTGCTGCGGCCCCGTCCCGTCGCGTATTTTTCCGCCGAATTCGGAGTCCACGAGTCTCTTCCCATCTACTCCGGTGGACTTGGAGTTCTGGCCGGCGATCACGTTAAGAGCGCCTCCGATCTGGGCATCCCGCTGGTTGCCGTGGGCCTGTTTTATGGCCAGGGATATTTCCGTCAGCGCCTGGATCGCGACGGCTGGCAGCGCGAAGAGTACCTCGAAATCGATGTCAACCACCTGGCCATGGAAACCGCCATAGGAATCGATGGCCGACCCGTCGTGGTGCAGGTCGACACCCGACATGGTCCGATCTATGCGAAAGTTTGGCGCGTGAAAGTCGGCCGTTGTGATTTGTTTCTCCTCGACTCCGATGTAGACGGCAATGCTCCCGAAGACCGCGATATGACTTCGCGTTTGTACGGCGGCGATGGCCGCGTGCGTGTGCACCAGGAAATATTGCTGGGTGTAGGCGGTCTGCGCGCGCTGAAAGCGCTCGGTATCACCCCGGGGGTTCTTCACCTCAACGAAGGGCACAGCGGATTTGCCGTGCTGGAAGCCATTCGGCAGCGCATGGTGGAAGAAGGCATCAGCTTCGATAAGGCGATGCCGCGGGTAGCGCGGGAAGTGGTTTTCACGACCCACACTCCCGTGCCCGCCGGCCACGATCGCTTCGATGCCGATCTGGTCGAAGAGCATCTCGGACCTTTGCGCGAGAGCCTCGGCCTTTCCAGGGAAAGTTTCATGGCGCTGGGACGCGAGCATGCGGATAGCGACGAACGTTTTTGCATGACTGTGCTCGGGCTGAAGCTCTCGCGCCGCGCCAATGCAGTTTCCTCGCTGCACGGCGAAGTTTCCCGCGCCATGTGGACGGGTCTCTCTCCGGGGAAAAACGAAGACACGGTTCCCATTGGACACATCACCAACGGCGTCCATGTCCCCTCATGGCTGGCGCCGCAAATGTTTCGCCTCTACGACCGCCACCTGGGCACGGGATGGCAACTGCACAGCAGCGACGCCAAAATCTGGGAAGGGATTGAAGACGTCGACGACGGCGAACTTTGGGAGACGCATTGCAATCTGAAGTCGGGGATGATTCAATTTGTGCGCCGCCGCGCCGTTAAACAGGCCACACGCCGCGACGAGCCCCGGGAAGTGTTGCAGCGGCTGGAACGCGTGCTCAGCCCCGATGCGCTGACCATCGGTTTTGCGCGCCGTTTTGCCACTTACAAGCGCGCCAATCTGATTCTGGCCGACATGGAAAAATTGGCCAGCATGGTCAATGATCCCAAACGCCCGGTCCAGTTTGTGTTTGCCGGCAAGGCCCATCCTCTCGATGAGCCCGGCAAGCGCGTCCTGCAGCAGGTTGCGCAACTGATGCGTGACCCGCTGTTTTCCGACAAACTCGTCTTCGTCGAAGACTACGACATCAACGTCGGCCGCCATTTCGTGCAGGGTGTGGACGTCTGGCTGAACAATCCGCGGCGTCCGCTCGAAGCCTCGGGAACCAGCGGACAGAAAGTGGTTTTGAACGGCGGCCTGAACCTGTCGGTGCTCGACGGCTGGTGGGCGGAAGCCTATGACGGCCTGAACGGCTTCGCCATCGGCAACGGCCGAACCCACTCCGATATGAACGTTCACGACACGCGCGACGGCGAAGACCTGATGCGAGTGCTGCGTGACGAAGTGATCCCGCTCTACTATCAGCGGGATCGCGACGGTCTTCCGCGCGGCTGGATCAAGCGCATGAAGCGCACCATCCGCACTCTGGGCTGGCGCTTTAACGCCGACCGCATGGTGATGGATTACACGCTGCGCTGCTACGTTCCAGCGGCCGGCGGCACGTCGAGCGACTTGCGGGTAAGACTGTAAAACCGCTTCTGCTCGTGGAGCGCCGGGCGTCCCTTCGGCGAGCTCAGGGCAGGCCCTTCGGCAAGCTCAGGGCAGGCTCCCGCCCGGCCATCCCCGCCGTTTTTCCGCCATCCCTGACCCGCCGACTCTATTTTGACTGCCGGCCTCCGGCTCTCGATCCATTGGCTCTCGATCCATTGAACCGAAAGAGTCTCCCACCGCGATTTGGACTTGACAGTTCCGCCCAGTTGTTTACTATGGATGAATATTTATGCATAATGATGGATAAATATGCCTCAAACGGGCAATCCAGGAATCGCGAAGGATTTGACAAAATTCCGATGACGGCCAAACTTAAAACCGCGGTTCTGGGCGCGACCGGCTATTCCGGCCTGGAACTTGCGCGTCTGCTGGGCCGGCATCCTCGCACCGACGTACCCTTGCTATTGCGACGCACCGCAAAGCCAGACGATTCCGGCGCTCACGCCTCTGGATTACCGCACATTTCCGGCAATGGTAGCTTGCCGGCACAACTGTTTTCCTGGTCGGCGTTAGAGAACCGCGGCGTGAAACTGTTGTTCCTGGCCACGCCGCACTCGGTTTCGCGCGAACTCGTTCCCGAAGCCATCGCGCGTGGCCTGCGTGTCGTCGATCTCAGTGGGGCCTGGCGGCTGAAAGAGGAACAGCATCGCGCCATCTATGGCTTCGAAGACGCCGACGCGCAAACGGCGGAGGAGCTTACCGACCGCGCTGTGTATGGTTTGCCGGAGCTGAATGCAGACCAGATCCCGTCCGCCGCCTTGGTGGCGAATCCCGGCTGTTATGCGACTTCCGTGATTCTGGCGCTGGCACCCTTGCTCTCCGCCGACTTAGTGGATCGCGATCGCGGCATTATCTCCGATTCGAAATCGGGCGTTTCAGGCGCGGGGAAGGAACCCACGGCGCGCACTCATTTCGTCTCGGTGGCCGACAACTTTTCTGCCTACTCGGTTTTCGCGCATCGTCACACCGGCGAGATTCTAGAGCAACTGGCGCTCAATTCGACGCAATTGATTTTCACTCCCCACCTTTTGCCAATTCCGCGTGGGATATTGTCCACAATTTACGTGTATCTAAGAGACAAAATGACGGCCGACAAAATCCAATCCTGTTTTCGTGATTTCTATGAAGGCAAGCGTTGGGTCCGCATTTTTGCCTCGCCCAGTTTGCCAGAAATTCAGTTTTCGGCGCACACCAACTATTGCGATCTCGGTTTCTGTCTCGCGCACGATGGCCTCCGGCTCATCGTGGTTTCGTGTCTCGACAACCTGCTGAAAGGCGCGGCCGGACAAGCCGTGCAGAACATGAACCTGATGTACGGCTGGCACGAGACGGAGGGCCTGCAGTGAAAATTGTCGTCAAAATCGGTGGCGCCGCGCTCGAGGACAAGCCGACTCTTCAGAAATGCGCGAAAGCCGTGGTGCAACTCGCCGAGGATGGACACCAGGTCGCGGTGGTGCATGGCGGCGGCAGCGCGCTGACGCGAACGTTGAAACTGCTCGGAAAGAAAAGCGATTTCGTCCACGGCTTGCGCGTGACCGACGCGGAGACGCGCGACGTTGCCCTCATGGTGCTTGCCGGGATCGTAAACAAAAGCCTGGTGGCGGCGATTGCTGCTGCCGGATGTCCGGCCATCGGCCTTTGCGGCGGAGACGGCGGCGTTTTTCGTGCCCGCAAGAAACAGGATGCGGAATATGATTTGGGATTTGTCGGCGAAATCTGTTTTTCCGAGCCGCGCTGGCTCAGAGCCATCTGGGCTGAAGGCGGCATTCCGGTGCTCTCTTCGCTCGCGCTCGGCGGCGACGGCCAGTACTACAACGTAAACGCCGACCAGATGGCCGCCGCTTGCGCGATAGCCTGCGAGGCCGACGCGCTGATTTTTCTCACCGACGTGGCTGGCGTGAAACAAGCCGACGGTTCGGTGATGGCGCGGTTGGATACGCATCAGGTGGCCGGTCTGATTGAGGAATCCGTGGTCAGCGGCGGCATGATGCCGAAGCTCGAAGCCTGCACCCAGGCCCTCAAATCGGGCGTGGGACGCGTGCGCATCCTGCCCGCATCGCAAGCCGAAATGCTGCCGCTGTTTTATTTCACCAAGCTGGAATGTGGTACGGAGGTGCTGCGAGCATGAGTCTGGCTTCTGTTTCCCGCATGGAAGCGAAGCTCCTGCTTCCCACTTACGAGCGCCAACCCATTCTTTTTGTGGGCGGGCGCGGCGTATATCTATGGGATTCCGTGGGCAAACCCTATCTCGACTTCCTGAGCGGAATCGGGGTCAACGCGCTCGGCCACAACCACCCGCGCATTCAGGCGGTGATCAAGCGCCAGGCCGCGCGTTTGATTCATGTGTCGAATCTATTCTTCCACGAGTATCAAGCAGAGCTCGCGCAAATGCTGACTGAGATCTCCGGACTCGATCGCGCTTTCTTTTGTAACAGCGGCACCGAGGCCTGGGAAGGCGCGCTCAAACTCGCCCGCGCGTTCGCGCAAATGAGCACTAAGAACGGCAGCAAATCGAAGACGCGCATTCTCGCCATGGAAAACTCTTTTCATGGCCGCACCTTCGGCGCATTGGCCACCACCGGTCAGCCCAAATATCGAGCTCCGTTCGTTCCTCTTGTGCCGGGTGTAACTTTCGTCAAGTTCAATGACTTGGACGATCTGCAACGAAAATTCGATTCGAGTGTCTGTGCCGTGTGCATCGAGACCATTCAGGGTGAGGGCGGGATTTGTCCGGTCAACAAGGAATTTCTCGAACTCGCTTCACGCTTAGCAAAAAAGAGCGGTGCGTTGCTTCTGCTCGACGAGATTCAATGCGGCCTCGGCCGCACCGGACGTCATTTCGCCTACCAGCACTACGACGTGTTGCCGGACGTGGTCACCGTTGCCAAGCCGCTGGCCTGCGGTTTGCCGCTCGGCGCGATTCTTACCACGGAACGGGTTGCGAGTTGCATTCACCCGGGCATGCATGGCACCACGTTCGGCGGAGGTCCGCTGGCGTGCGCGGTTGCCATTGAGTTCCTGCGCGAGGAGAAGAAATTGCTGAAACAGGTGCGCGCGCTGGGCGAATACTTTCACGCCGCGCTCGAATCGCTCGACAAAAAGCACAAAGCGATTCAGGACGTTCGCGGCGTCGGCTTGATGCAGGCCGTGGAAGTGGACTCGCCCGAACTGGCCAAAGCCGTCGCCAGGGACCTGCTGCAGCAAGGCATTATCATCAATCGTACGCACGAAACCGTGTTGCGATTTTTGCCGCCCTACGTGATCCAGAAGAAGCACGTAGATGGGCTGGTTCACGCCCTGGATGCTGCGTTGCACAAAAATGCGGAGTTCGGACAAAAACCGAAAAAAGAGAAAGCCGCTACGCGCCGGTCGAAGGGGGCCCATGCGCACGCGTGAAGCGGTTCTTCCCGATGCCGAGCAGATTCACGCGCTGATCTCCGCCTATTCTGGCGATGGCACTCTGCTGCCACGCTCGCTGGCGGAGATTTGCGAGAACGTCCGCGACTTTGTTGTCCTGGAGCATGACGGACGCATCATCGGCTGCGGCGCTCTTCACCTCTACGGCGTGCACCTGGCCGAGATTCGTTCGATCACCGTCGATCCCGCCAGCCAAAGCAGCGGCGGGGGCCGGCGCCTGGTCAAAGCTCTTCTGGCGCAAGCGGAAAAACACAAAGTCACCTGCGTGTGCCTGTTCACCCGCATTCCGGAATTTTTCTCGCGCATGGGATTTACTGTCGCCAATCACGAGGATCTTCCTGACAAGATCCACAAAGATTGTTACCAATGTCCGCGGCTCTATCGCTGTGACGAAGTGCCGATGGTTCGCGGACATCTGCCCACCTTCGCAATTTTGCCGGCGCCTAAAAACTGGTTGAAGATTCAGGCATGATTGCGCGGAGGATTGGCCTACGACGTTCTCCCGAACCAATTCGTTTGCCAAAGGGTTTTTCTTTTTCCGCCGTGGCTGCCGGGATCAAAGTCAGCGGCCGCCCGGACCTCGCCCTAGTAGAAGTCGAGCGTACCTCAGCCGCTGCTGCACTGTTCACGAAGAACCGGGTAGTAGCCGCTCCCGTGGAAGTGGGCCGCGGGTCGTTGCAATCGACCGGCGGACGGGTTCGCGCCGTGGTCGTGAATTCCGGCAACGCCAATTGCGCCACCGGACGGGCCGGCATTCAAGCCTGCGAACAGGTTTGTCGCGAAGCCGGAAACCTGCTCGGAGTGACTGCTGCAGAAATCTTTCCCTCGTCCACCGGAATCATCGGAGTGCGCCTGCCCGCAGAAAAAATTCGCGCTAAGTTGCCCGAGCTTATTGCCGCGCAATCCGCTACCCAGCGTGGTGCCCTCGCGTTTGCCCACGCCATCATGACTACCGACACACGGCCAAAGATCGCGTCGGCGCGCTTCCGGGCAGGCGCAAAAGAAGTCACCATCCTGGGTATTGCAAAAGGCGCGGGAATGATCCATCCGCAGCTGGCCACGATGCTCGCGTACTTGTTTAGCGATGTGGCGGCGAGTCCGCGCGAGTTGCGTCCTCTGCTTCGCGAAGCGTGCGATCATTCGTTGAATTGCATGTCCATTGATGGCGACACCTCCACCAATGACACCGTGCTGCTGTTCGCCAGTGGCGCCAGTGGTGCACGAGTCAGCAACGTTCGCACGCGAACGAAGTTCTCCACCGCTTTGACTGCGGTATGCCAATCCCTCGCCGAGCAGATCATCAGTGATGGTGAAGGCGTACAGCACGTCATCCGCCTGTTCGTCGAACAGGCGCGGAACAAGGAAGAGGCACTGCTGGTGGCGCGGACGATTGCTCACTCCATGCTGGTGAAAACTGCGTGGGCTGGCGCCGATCCAAATTGGGGGCGCATTCTCGCGGCCGTCGGAAGGTGCGGCGCGCCCATCGATCCGACGCGCGTCCAGATTTTTATTGGCAATCAGAAGGTGTGCCGCAACGGAGTCGCGTGCGCGTTCAACGAGCGGCAAGCTCACCGCGCTCTGGCGCAGCCGGTCTGCGATATTCGCGTGCAACTGGGGCGCGGCCGGCACGGGGTGCGATTTCTTACCACCGACCTGACGGCCGAATATGTGCGGATCAACGCCGACTATTCCACGTAGAGCAGGTCTCAGGTTTCAGGAAAACCGGAGGCAGATTGGTCCTGAGATCTGACACCAGCCGTCAAAAGCTGAACATCGCCTGCAATTCAATTCTGCGATTGGCCGCCGGGCTCGAAAACGCTCCACCGGCCAGGGCAATCGACCTGCCGAAATCGGGTGAGCTCAGAACTCCTATGGGGGGCGCCGCATTGACCCGGTTCAGAACGTTCCGTGCATTCACGCTGAAGGTCAGGTTGTAGCGTTTGCTGGATCCTGCTCCGAGGTTAAAAGGATTGCCGCCGCCGCCCATGCGTCCGAGTCCACCGCCGCCACCACCACCGCCGCGCGGACCACCGCCGCCGCCGCCACCACTCTGTTGCGCGCCGTTCTTTCCAACCTCAGGCCCGAAGCCGAAGCTTTTCGCCAGCCGCAGGTTGAGCGTGAACAGCGAGGGGCCGGTCAGGTAGTTGATTGGGATCTGCGTATAGGACTGCCCCGGCGTCGTCGAAAATGTGTAATGGCAAGCCACGGTCGGTGACAGGCACGCACCGCTGACATTGGTTGCGAACGCGGGGCGAACATTGAACTGCAGATCGCCCGCCAAGTCCTGGCCTACGGTAACGTTGTAGGGAGCGCCAGAATTGAAAATCATAAATGGACTGAGACGAAACCCACGCGGCAATCCGATGGTGCCGCCCGTGAAGATCCGATTCCGGATGGCAAAGGAAGCGCGGCCGTAGTCGAGGTGCACATTGTACTGATCCGTCGGAAAGCTATTCGAAAACGCTCCGTTGCTGGAGGAGCCGATGGGGTCGCTGTGCGCGTAATTGAGCGCGTAGTACCCGAACAGAGATAGTTTCGTTCCCGCCCGGATGTTGAAATTCGCGATCAACTGGTTCTGGCGGAAGAGCCCGACCGAAGAATATTGGTAAATGTCGCCGGCATTTGGATTGGGGCGCGGGCCATCGGAGTTCGGTGTGCCCGGCGTAGGAGCATTAATGTCGACCGACATAAGCTGATGCACGCCGCGCGCATTCAGATAGGTGAGCGTAACGTTAGCGATCTTGGTTACCTGTCGCTCAACGCCGAACGCGGTCTGCATGATGTAGGGCGCGTGCAAATCGGGCGCGATCCGATAAATCGGAGAAGTGGATTGCGGCGGCAACTGCACATTTGGGAAAAAATCTATCGCTGAACAGGGCTGCGGCGGTTGCGCGGGTGGGCACGACTGGGCATACTGCTGCTGGGTGATGCCATTCAAACGGTCCGCATTCAGAACCAGGTTCTGGGTGAAGCGGTCGTAGAACAGGCCAAACCCGCCGCGCAGTACGGTTTTCGGCGCGCTCTTTCCTCCTCCGCCAACGCCCCAGGCAAAGCTGAGCCGGGGCGCCCAGTCGCCATGATCGTGAATGGCGTTTTGCGTTTCAAAGCGCAGTCCGCCGCTGAGGGTGAGATTGGGACGAACCTTCCAGTCATCCTGCACGTACAGCCCGGCATCCACCACGGTGACAGGCACTGTGGGCACCGTGCTGCTGGCCGTCTTATCGAGCGTAAACTGCGTCGCGCCCTCGACCTCGGTGCTAGGGCCGCCCGCCGCCAAAGCCTGCACCGCCGCGGCGTAGTCCGCGATGCTGGGGAAAGTGAACGCGCCATTGAATCCGGCGCTCGAAGTATTGACTTCGTGAACCGCCCGCAAACGCCCGCCGAATTTCACAAAATGATTGCCATGCGCAATCGAAGTGTAGTTCTGCAGTTCGTAGTGATCCTGGCTGTCGTTTTGCACGCCCGAACTGGAGCGGCCACCGCCGAACGCCCCAAGCACGTTGATCGATGCTCCAGTCGTAAACCCGGGCGGCAGCTCCTGCAAAGGAGTCGTCACCGGAGTCTGATTGCTGCCGTCGCGCAGATACTGAAAGCGCGTCTCATTGATCACCTTCGTACTGAGGACTTGCGTATCCGTGATCTGAACGGTGTGCTCGGTGGAGAGGGTGTCGTAGCCGGCCTCTGGCAGCACTGTCCCGCCGACGCCGGCGTTCTGCTGCGTGTCGCGGTAGTACTGGTAGCGCGCGGTCAGCGTGTTGTTGGAGCTGACCTGGTAGTCGATGCGCGGGGCGATGTTGGTGCGGGTGCGCGGGTTGGGATCGTCTTCGGTGAGCTGAAATGGTTGCAGGTCCGAGTTCAGCGCCTGCGCGTTGACGATCGCGATCTCGTCGATGTTGCGCCGCTGCACGTCGAGGAAAAACGACGTCTTCTTGTTAATCGGGCCGCCGATGTTCCCCATATAGATTACCGAGTAGTACGGCGATTGCTCAGCCGTGCCGAGGAAGGGATTGCGCGTGTTGAGTGCCGAGTCGTTGCCCACCACCGAGAACTGGCCATGGAACTTGTCCGTGCCGGGCTTGGTGAAGATTTCGATTCGTCCATAGCCCAGCTTGTCGTATTCAGCGGAAAACGGATTCTGATTGATGCGAATTTCGCGAATCGAGGATTTCGGCGGAAGTTGTCCGGCAGTAAATCCGTCGATGTAAAGCTGTCCTCCATTGGGACCGGCCGAAGGTCCCGCCAGCGCTTCCAGGTCCGATAGCAATTCATCGGGATCGTCGGGAAGCGCCTCCAGATCCTTGCCGGTGAGTACGATCTGACTCGCATTATTCGCGGGATTGGTGTCGACTTGAGTGGTATTTTCCTGGACCGTGATTTTTTCCTGGCGCACCGTAATGTCGAGTGCAATATTGAATTGCGCCACTTGCCCCGCGGCTACGCTCACGTCATTTTGCACAAAGACCGCGAATCCTTGAGCATTGGCCGTGACCGTGTATTGCCCCGGCGGCAGATTTCCGATTTCGTAACCACCGGTTTTGTTGGTGGTCGCGGAATGCGTTGGTCCGCCGGAAACGAGCACCGCAACCGCAGCGTTCGCAACCACCGCGCCCGACGGGTCTGTTACCTGCCCGCGCAAGCTTCCCGTGGCTGCGGAGGATTGAGACGACGATTGCGCGTGCGCCTGGGCTGACGCCGCGCACAGCCCGATCGCCATCGCCAAAATCACACTCCGAGGTATGAAGACCGATAGATACTTCAACGCGCACCCTTTCTTTCCAGCCAGATCACAGCGATTAAAATTTGGATTCGGATTTCACTGCGGCGCGGCTTCACCTTCTCCGCCGGCCCCGCCCAGTGACCAGCCTGAAAGCAGCGACGACGCGCTTCGGTTGGGCGCTGCCCTGAGGATGGCGTCCACTCCTGCGAGCAGTTTGATCGCGGTTACTGTGCCCGCGTCTCCGCCCTCGGCTGACACGATCATCACGGTATCGTCTTTCTGCAGGTCGGCGAGCGTGCTCTTGGGCAAGCGGCTCAACATTCGCTGTATATCCGGAGGACCGTTCCCTCCCGGCCCGCCGTGCGTACCGCGCGCCGCCTGCGATTCTGCCGAACCAGATGGCTGCGCTCCGCTTCCACTCGCTTTGACACCTTGGCCATTCGCGCCGGCTTGATCGCCACTGCCACCGGCCCCGCCCCCAGAGTTTTTTAGCCATGTCGCGATGCGTTGCGCCATCTCCGGCGACAATTTCAACAGCAGCGAGTCAGGCGTCACCTTCACCACCACTGCGCTCTTGCGAGTCGGGTCCTGTACGGTTACCGTGTTATTTGGAATGTCGATGGCCTTGATGATTCCTTCAAGATAAGGAAACGGGCCAAAGACAACTTCTTCGGCAGCGAGCTCGTTGCCATCCGGGCTGCGAGTTCCTCGCGCATTCAGCTGGTCTCCCACCCGGATTTGATCTAAGGGGGCTGGCTTCGCGTCCTCGATTTTCGCCGAGCCGGGGGCATATCGGCGCAGCACTGTGTCCTTTGCAATGTGGATGGCGATCGTTCGCTTGGCATTTAGGGCGCCGGAGGAAATTGTGACGGTGCTCGCCGCGGCGTCGACTTTCGTGACGTTTCCGGCAACGCCGCGTTTTTGCCAGTCGTCGCGATCGCGCTGCTGTTTGGCTGCCAAATCCGACTGCTTCAATACGATCACTTCGAGCGCGACGATCGTCTTCCCATCCGCCGCCGTCTGTCCACGAACGCGCACACTATCTCCCGCCTGCAAGTCTTGCGCCTGCAGAGGGGTTGCGTTCTTCAGATCTTTTTCGCCTGGCAGCACGCGCAGGATCTTGGTGGCGCTGACTAGCTTCGCGGTGACCTCGGCTCCCGACTTATCCACTACCGTGATCGAATCTGCCTGGATGCTCTTGATGACCCCAACCGCTTTGGCCACCGGTGCGCTGCCGGAGGCGGGCGCTGATTTATCCTGCACAAAAACGTGGCCCGGTTCGGCCAGGATGAGACTGAACATCGCCGCGAGCAGGTAGGTGGTGGGACGCGCGGACTTGTGCCAAAGCCATCTTATCGCCTTGCCTATCAGCATAAGTAACTGTACTGTAGCATCGCCTAACGCGCCATATTCGCCACTTTACGAAGTTTTACCTGGATTGACGTTGCTTTAACAACGGGGCTGGCAACTACGGTCTCTCATTGCGCATCCACTTTGGTGGGGCTGTCGAGCTTGGCTCGGCATGAACCCTTCGGCTTCGCTCAGGGCAGACTCGCGAGGCGGCCGTCCCTACGCAACCGCGGGTTGTGCGGCAGTGCCTTGCCTTGGTGTCGCTGATCCTCATTTTTGATTTTGAATGACTCAATGGTTAAATGATTCCATGACTCAATTTCTTGCTCATGTGATCATCGCCGGGCTGCTTGCTCTTCCAGTAGCCGGACAGTCGACGCAGTCGCAGACTCCGCCCCAGGATGCTTCTGGCGCTCCCGCATCCGCAGTTGCCGCCGACGTCAAAGAGGTCACACTCCCCGTGACCGTTCACGACAAACATGGCAAGATTGTTCACGACCTCACCAAAGACGATTTCACGCTGCAGGAAGATGGCCGCCCGCAGATCATCCGCTCTTTTTCGCAGCCCACGAATCTCCCGCTCACCATCGGGCTGCTGGTTGACACCAGTCGCAGTCAAGACAAGGCGCTCGACGCCGAACGCAACGCCAGCCGCGGTTTTCTCGATCAGATGCTCGTAAAGCCCACCGACAAAGCCTTCCTCATTCACTTCGATCGGCAGGTGGAGCTGTTGCAGGATGTAACTTCATCCCATGAAAAGCTGAAGGCTGCGCTCGATTTGCTTGAGCCCGCGTCGGACCGCGAGCATTCCAACGACCCCAACGATCCCGCCAATTCCCCGTCCGGCTCCGACTCTCATGGCAGTCGCAAGCAACTTTACGACGCGGTTTTTCTCGCCGCCAACGAGTTGATGAAAAAACAGCAGGGCCGAAAAGTTTTCATCATTCTCTCGGACGGCGTCGACCACGGCAGCAGGACTTACCTGGAGAGTGCGATCGAATCTGCCCAGCGCGATGACACGGTCATCTATTCGATTTACCTTGCTGATACTCACCGCAACGACCGCGAAAATCAGGACAACGGAATGGGCCGTGGCGGCTATCCTCCAGGTGGTGGTTATCCCGGCGGCGGTTATCCGGGCGGGGGGTATCCTGGTGGCGGATATCCCGGCGGTGGTCGCGGCGGCCGCGGCAGCCAGCGCCGTGACGAGGAACCGAGCAAGGAGGGCCGAAAAAATCTCCAGCGAATTTCGAAAGAAACCGGTGGCCGCTTCTTTGAGGCCTCAAAAAAAGAAACCGTCGGCGAGATCTACGACAGCATCATCGAGGAACTGCGAACCCAGTACAGCATTGCTTATACGCCGGACAAGGGCAGCTCCGATGCTCAGTATCATCACGTCCAGTTGACGGTGAAGAAGAAAGACCTGGCGGTGCAGACACGAGATGGATACTACGCGGATCGTTAACGTCCGCGAAAAATTCAAGAAAGAAAAGCTATGTGCCGGTCTTGATTTCGACCGCCTTGTCGTTTTCAAAAGTGATCGCGATCGGCTTTCCACCATTGGCGTAATGCAACGTTCTTGAACCGTAGTCGCCCGACCCCTCGGGGATGCCCAGCCCAATCGCAAAGCTGGCCTGCAGTTCGCTCATACCGGCTTGCACCTCATGATTGTCAATTTTCTGCCAAACATCCGCCGGCCAGTGCTTGTAAAGCTCGTGCGGATCTTCCAGGAATAAAATTTGATCGGTGTAAAGTTTAAAATCACCGTCTTTGATCCCTCCAATCGGAGCCGCGTAGGATTTGCCGTTGAGCGAGAAGCAGGCCATCACCTGCTTCATCCCCGGCGCCAGCGGAGAAACGTCGGTGACCACATTCTGAATTGCGAGTTTCTGCAATGGTTGCATCAATCCCGCTTCGTGACCGAAATCGGTTTTGTGGTGCTCGCGGTCGTACGGATAGTACGTGACCTGATAACCCACCTTCACCCACACTGGTTGGTTGGTCAACTGCTGCGCCGACTTCAGATCGTAGGCATGCAGTTTCTTCGGCGTGACGTAATAATCCGCCTTGAGCGCCGTTTCCTGCGGGGGCTGGGCATGTTCCTTCATGCCTTCGTGCCGCTCGTAGACGATGTAAGCTGCCCGCCCGCCCGCGATAAGAATCGCGGCCACCATGAAGACTTGCAGTTTTTTCTGAAATTCCCGATCAAGAGCCATGTTTCAGGAAGGATATCTCAGCCATCATAAGAAAACATTATTGAGCTGCCAGTTCTTCGCGCAACGCGTTACCCAGCGTTGCCTGCCGCTCCGCGCTCAACTTCGTCCCGCCTGAAGTCAGGTACAAGACATCGATTGCCATCTGCCCCTCGGTCTCGATCAATGCGATTTCAATGTTGCATTCGTGTTTCGAGACCACTGAGCACATCCGGTAAAGGAGTCCCGGACGATCCTGAGTCAGAACCTGCATCATCGTGCTTTGCGCCGAGCAGCTGTCGTCGAACTCGATCTGCGTCGCGATCTTGACCTTGGTGCCGTTGGCCTTCTCCGATTTCAAGCGGTCCCGCAACATGCGCGCCACATCGGCTTCCCCTTTCACCACCGACACGATGCTTTTTTTCAAACGGTCCCACTCTTGCAGGTTCATCTCCAGCGTGCGAAAGCGATCGGTGAAATAGAAAGTGTCCACCACTGTGCCCGAAGCATTTGAGAACGCGTTTGCTTTCACAATGTTCATTCCCCACGCCGCCAGCGCGCCGGAAACCGATGCGAACAGAAAAGGCCGGTCCGTGGTCACGAGCGTCAGCTCATACCAGTGACGAACCTGCTTCAGATTGATCTGTACTCCGCTTTGCCCAAGCCGCGCCGCCATTTCAGCATGCGCCAGCACATCCATGGCACCATGAATTCGCAGATACCGTTGCGGCAATCCTTCCAGAAAAGCGTTGATTTTTTTCCCCGCCACCGGCGCCAGTGACCGCAGATGCGCAAGATTGATGCCGGATGCGTAATCCTTGTCTTCGTTGCCCGTATGCACGCGCTCATCGGCGCTTCGGCTCAAATAATTCGCGCAGGCTATGTACAGTTGCCATAGGTTATCCGCTTTCCACGGCGTCATGGCTTCCGGATTCACGGCTTTGATGTCGGCGTAGGTCAGCAGGCACAGCATCTTCAGCCGCTCCGGCGCGCCGACTTTTTCCGCAAACGACTTCACATTCGCCGGATCGAATATGTCGCGCCGCATTGCCGCCGACATTTCCAGATGGTTCGCCACCAGATAGCGCGCCGTCTCTCGATCCGCGGGATCGAGATCCAGCCGCTCTGTGCAGCTGTCGGTGAGTTGCACGCTGAGCTCAACGTGATTGTGGCCGGGGACGGCTTTGCCGGAATCGTGCAGCAACAGCGCCAGGTAAAGCAGTTCCGGCTGTTCGAGTTCACCGAGCAACCGGGCGAAGCGTTGGTCCCATTCCGATTTCGATTCCTTCAGACGATGCAGATGTTCGATCGCCAGAAACGAGTGCTCATCCACCGTGTAGCGATGGTAAAAATCGCGCACCACCAGCGCCTCAATCCCCTTCAGTTCCGGCAGCAGAAGCGCTAGCAGGCGCAGCGCGTTCATGGCGCGCAAGGCGTCGGCCGCATGTGGTTGCACCAGCGTTTCCTGCAAGTAGAGCCACAACTCCGCGCCGCGCGGAGGCGTTGCCGCCAGCGCCGGCAGCGCCTGCTCGACTTTATATTCCGTAGTCGTGCTCAGCTTCAGCCCATGTTGCGCCATGAAATGGAACAGCCGCAGCAGCATTTCCGGATCTCGCAGTTGAGTGCCTCGCATCTCGCGGTTCTCGAGACGTGCGCCGCCTGGTTCCTGCAACGCCTTCGCTTGCTTCAAAAAGATCAATCCATCGACCACGGAAAAGTCATCGCTTGCAACTCGCGAGCGCCAGCCCTGAAACTCCCGCTGCAATGACGACCACGCCGCCGGAATCTCCTCCAGCAATTGGTTGCAGACGCGGTGCACGCTGCGCACGTGACCGTAGTAGACGCGCATCCAGTCGGCGGCATTCGTGATTTCGGCCTCGTTGATGCCAAAGCGGCCGCCGATCTTTCTCGCCGCCGCCTCGTCCTGCATCTCCCAGGTCAGCGTATTGTCGTGACGCCCGTGGCGAAAATGCAGAAAACAGCGCACCGACATCTGGAAATCTAGCGCCGCGTCGAACGCCCTCCGAGAAGAAGCCGGCAGCAGGGTTTTCTCATCGGGCCACACTTTGAGCTTTTCCATGGCCGAGATCAGCGCCAGCCAGTGGGCTACGTTGTAGTCGCGCAGGCCGCCGGGTCCATCCTTCACGTTCGGTTCCAGGTGAAAAACTGTATCCGCAAATTTGTAATGACGCGCGCGAGTAATGTCAGCCAGGTTCTGGATCACGCTCGGTCCATCCCGCGCCACCAAACGAGGAATAGCCTTGTCGCGCAGCCGGGCAAAAAGCTCGCGATCGCCAGCCAAATACCGGCAATCCAGCAGCGAGATGGCGAACTCGACATTGTTCGGATCTAACCGTTCGCACTCTGCGAGATTGCGCGTGGCCGGACTCAACTTCAGCCGCAGGTCCCATAACTCCTGCGAAGTGCGCTGGATGGCATCTTTGAATGCACTCTCGGAGTTGCCGTCGTGCAGAAACAGCAAGTCAATATCGGAGTGAGGAAAAAGCCAGCCCCGCCCGAATCCGCCGGTGGCTACCAGCGCGAAATTTGAGGGGGGGCCGGAGTCGGAAGTCGCGGCTCCGGCGATGATTTCGTTCCACAGCCGCTGCACCATCGTATCGACCAGCGCCGTGCGCCGCGCCAGCGCCGTGCGCCCGTCGCCGGTCACCGAGAATTCCTGCTCGATGGCAGCGGACTCCCGCGCGTACAGGTCGCCTAACTCGCTGCGGACGGTAGCCACGGTGGTCATTTGAGTCATTGAATCATTGAGAAATTAATTCCTTGCGCTAAGCGCAACGTCTCAAGGATTCACTGGCTCAATCAAATCTGTCGAGCGCCATCGTGTCGAAACTTGCTCGCTTACAACACGCTATCGCCGCGCTCGTCGTTGCGAATCCGAATCGCCTCGTCAATGTGCGATGTAAAAATCTTCCCGTCGCCGATCTTGCCGGTACGCGCCGCGTTCGAGATCGCCTGCACAACTTTCTCCTTCATTTCATCAGCCACCACAATCTCGAGTTTTACTTTCGGGAACAAGTCCACCGTGTACTCGCGTCCCCGATAAAACTCAGTGTGCCCCTTTTGCCGGCCATGCCCTCTGGCCTCAAAAACTGTCATGCCTTCCACGCCCACCTCGTGTAATGCGTCCTTGACCGCATCCAGCTTTGAAACCTGAATAATTGCTTCGACCTTGGTCATGGTTGTCCGTTCCCAGACACTATCGTCCGTACCATCAGTCCCGGCTCTTCGATGGATCTGATGACTGCATCATAACAATAGCCGCTGCGCCGCACTTTGCGGTAATTGAAACTATTTATGTTGGGCATCGGAAATCCTTATGCGCGCGGAAGGCTGCCGAGTTGCGCTCGGCTGGGCAGGTGAGGCACCTGCCCCTACTTAAACCTGACGCCCAACGCGAATTCCAGCGGAGGCCGGTGTCTAATTGACGCCGGGGGGCTTTCTGCGGTTGGATGGAAGCTGCGTGCCGCCTGCGCTTCCCATCTTCGACCCCGACTCCCGGCGCTTTAACCGCCTCGATGCCGTCTGGCTCACCATCTGGCTCATTTTCCTTCTTGGGTTGGCAGTGCTACCGCCTCAGTTCGAATGGCACAAGCAGGTAATTCTTCTTGCGATCGGAATCGTGCAGCTGCTCGAAACCAGGCTGATCCAGCGCTTCCCCAAACGCGGAGTCTTCTACGTCATCGCGCTCAAGATCGCGCTGGCAACCTTGCTTCTCGATCACACCGAAGAGATCGGCATCAATAGCGCTTACTACCCTATTTATTATCTGCCGGTTGTTACCGCGGCACTTTACTGTGGCACATGGCTGACGCTGGTCTGGACGTTCGTTGCCTCCGCCGCCTATTGCTCGTATCTCTATCCTGCGATGCAGGAATACGATTTGACTCCCGAAGCGTTCGGCTACCTGGCGCTGCGCATTTTGTTTTTCTTTCTTGCCGCCATGGTCGTGAATCGTTTTGCCCAGCAGAGCCAGCATCAAACCCAGTTGTACCGCGAACTGGCCGAACGCCTTGCCGAAACCAATCGCCGCCTGGAGCAGGCTCAGGCCGAGGCGCGCCGCTCGGAACGGCTGGCCGCGCTCGGGCAGCTATCGGCTGGGTTAGCGCACGAGATTCGTAATCCTCTGGGAGTCATCAAGGGTTCGGCCGAAATGTTGACTCAGAAGTTGCAGGCCTCCGACGAACTCGCTCGCGAGTTGGCCGGCTACATTTCAACCGAGGTCAATCGGCTCAGCGCGCTGGTCACCGAGTTTCTGGACTTTGCCCGTCCGCTACACGCGCAGCCGCAGCCCGCGGACCTGATCGCCCTGCTCGACCGTGTTCTGCAGATTGTCGCGGATCGTTTTGCCGGGAAACAGCCCGTGCGCGTGGAGCGTGATTACGCGGACGGAATACCGTTTGTCCCGCTCGACGAAAGCTTGTGCGAGCAGGCATTCCTCAATCTGGTGCAGAATGCTTATGAAGCCATGGAAACCGGCGGCACGCTGCGCGTCGGGGTACATCCCGCAATCAAGGACGGTCGCGAAGGAGTGGAACTCCGTCTGGCCGACACGGGTCCGGGAGTTCCGGAAGAACTGCGCGAAGAAATTTTCAACCCGTTTGTGACCACGAAGAAAACCGGCGTGGGACTGGGCCTCTCCATAGTTTCGAAAATTGTCGATGGGCATCATGGGTCGATCCATGTAGAGAACGCGCCGGAGGGCGGGGCCGTGTTTACGCTCTTCTTTCCAGTTGGCGAACTTTCCGAGCCGCACGCAGCCGCCGAGCAGCGCTCGGCATGGACGGGGGAAGGCGCCCGTCCCTACACGAGCTAAAACAAAATGCCGACCATCCTCATTATCGAAGACGAAGCCAAGATGCGCCGCCTGCTCGAACTGAACCTGGGCGAAGATGGCTTCAAAACTCTCTCTGCGGGTGATGCCGAAACCGGTTTGAAGCTGCTTGACTCCGAACAGGTTCACCTGGTTCTCACCGATCTGAAGCTCCCTGGCATGAGCGGGCTCGAATTTCTGCAGACTGCCAAGCAGCGAAACTCAGCGCTGCCGATTGTCGTCATGACCGCATTCGGTTCGGTTGAAACCGCGGTCGAAGCGATGAAAGCGGGAGCCAGCGACTACGTCCTCAAGCCTTTCGCGCTCGCCGAAATGCGAATGGTCGTGCACAAGGAGCTTGATAACTCTCGCCTGCGCGAGGAGAACCGCTCGCTGCGTGAAGCGCTCGGCCAGAAGTACAGCCATCCCAACATCGTCGCCGTCAGCCAAAAAATGCAGGAGGTTCTCGCTACCGTGGAGCGCGTTGCGCCCACCAATTCCACGGTTCTCCTGGGCGGAGAGAGCGGAGTTGGCAAAGATCTCATCGCCCGCGCCATCCACGAAAAATCGCGCCGCGCTGCCGGTCCATTTATAAAAATCAACAGCACCGCCATCCCCGAGAATTTGTTGGAGAGCGAACTTTTCGGCTACGAAAAAGGAGCGTTCACCGGAGCCACCACCAGCAAGCCCGGCAAATTCGAACTCGCCGACAAAGGCACGCTCTTTCTCGACGAAATCGGAGACGTGCCGCCCACCATCCAGGTCAAACTTCTCCGCGTGCTGCAGGAGCGCGAATTCGAGCGCCTGGGTGGAACGCGCACCATCAAGGTCGACGTCCGCTTGATCGCCGCCACCAACCGCGACCTGCGCGCCGCGCTCGAAGACGGCACCTTTCGCGAAGACCTTTACTACCGGCTCAACGTGGTTCCCATCGACATCCCGCCGCTGCGCGATCACAAAGAAGATATCCCGGGCCTTGCAAACCTGTTTCTGCAGCGCTTCGCCAAGGATTCCGGAAGAGAAGAAAAAATCACCGGCATTTCTTCCGCCGCCCTGCAGCTTTTCGTCAGCCATTATTGGCCGGGCAATGTGCGGGAGTTGCAGAACGTGATCGAACGTGCCTGCGCGCTCGCTTCCGGCAGCGAGTTGGAAGCCGGTGACATACAGTTGGACACCCCGCGCAATCGCGCGTCCGGCGCGTCATCCGAGCGTTTTCTTCCTGACGGCATGACCCTTGACCAATGGGAAGATGAAATGATCCGCGAAGCTCTGAAGCGCGCCGGCGGTAATAAGTCGCAAGCCGCGCGTCTGCTCGGTCTCTCGCGCAACGCATTACGTTACCGCTTGTCGAAGATCGGCATCAGCGATAACGAGACGGAGTGATGGCGCCGCGGATTGAGATGACCCGATGCCTCGTCCCTTCTGCTAACATTCCCTCTTCATGAAACACGTGGGAGAAAATGTGGTGCGCATCGAGGCCGAGGCGTTGCGGGCGCTGGCCGACCGGCTCGCGGGCACGATGGCTGCGGACTTCGATCGCGCTCTGGAGGTGATGTTTAGCTGTCGTGGCCGGGTGGTCGTCACTGGAATGGGCAAGAGCGGGCTGATCGCTCGCAAGATTGCCGCAACATTAAGTTCGACGGGTTCGCCTGCGCTCTACCTGCATCCGGTCGAAGCGCTGCATGGCGACCTGGGAATGATCGTGCGCGGCGACGTAGTGCTGGCGCTCTCGGCCAGCGGCGAGACGGAAGAGATTCTGCAGTTGCTGGCGACGATTAAGCGCCTGCAGGTTCCACTCATTGCCATGACCTGCGATGAGTCCGGAGCAAAGGCAGCGGGCGGGGGCGCCCGCTCCACGCGAACTTCTCCCACCTGGGCTTCTACTCTGGCCTCTTCGGCCGACATTGCCTTGGACTGTTCTGTTTCTCAGGAGGCGTGCTCGCTAGGACTGGCCCCGACCGCGTCCACCACCACCATGCTGGCTCTGGGCGATGCTCTGGCGGTAGCGCTTTCGGAAAAACGCGGCTTCAAGGTAGAAGACTTTGCCAACCTGCATCCCGGCGGAAAACTGGGCAAGCGCCTGGCGCGCGTGGAATCGTTGATGCATACCGGAGACGCGGTTCCGCGAGTGACCGCGCAAACGAAGATGCCCGACGTGATCTACGAAATGTCGCGCAAGAAGCTGGGCATGACGACGGTAGTGGAGGATGATCGCCTGCTCGGCGTGATCAGCGATGGCGATCTGCGGCGCCTGCTCGAGCGGCGCGCCAAGGATGCGCTCGACCTGACCGCGGGAGATTGCATGACGCGCGCCCCAAAAACCATCGGTCCGCAGGAATTCGCCGCCGCCGCTCTGGCGCTCATGGAAGAGAAGAAGATTACTTCCCTCGTAGTCGTGGATAGCGTTGCGGAAAACGATCGGCGCTTGCGGGGAATCGTGCACCTGCACGATCTATGGGGCACGGAGATGGTGTAGCGGTGCCCAGCCCCTAAAGGGGCATCTGATTGGGAAAAAATCCCGGCATCGCTAAAGCGATGCCCCGATACGAAGCACAAATCTGTCGTGCGCAAGTCTGTCGTGCGCAAATCTGTGGTGCGCTAGTGGCAGAAGCGTTGCAGCTTGGGCGGAGGCGGTGTAGGGAACTCGTCAAACTCTCCTTCCCACCCCGAGCAGCCGCGCGCGGCAACAGCCCGAATTACGACCTGTTCCAGATCGCGGGCTTTCGTCTTGGCTTGCGAAATCTGATCCGCAGTAATCAAGCCGCTGCGATCGAGTTCGTTAAGGTCCGCCGTCGCGGCCGCATATCCGGCATCGGCCGCGATGCTGTACCACATGTACGCAGTCACTCGGTCCTGAGCGATGCCGCGTCCGTCCTTGAGCGCTTTGGCGTAGAAATACTGCGCCTGTGGAAGCCCTTGATCGGCGGCAATCTTAAATAGTCTCGGAGCCTTGGCATCATCTCGGTCCGTCATCAGACGCCCGAGGTAGTAAGCGCCGAAAGCATTGTTCTGATCGGCCGACAGCTTGAGCAATTTCTGCGCCACATCGAGATCGCGCGCCACGCCATTGCCCAGGAAGTAATGTCGTCCAGCCAGCCAAGCCGCCAGCGGATCGCCTTGTTGCGCAGCTTTGCGATAAAGGTCGACCGCCTGGCCCGGGTTGATCGCCACCCCGGTCCCAGTTTCGTAATAGTAAGCCAGCGCAATTTGACCGGGTCCAAAGCCAAGGTCGGCCGAGCGGCGAAAATAGTCGATCCCCAGCGCGTCATTCTGCGACGGGCCAACGCCGGTAATGGCGTCGATGCCCCGGTCGTACAGAGCTTCTGGCGAGGTGCTCTGCGCTACAGCCAGCGTGCTCAACAGCGCGAGAATTGCAAACAGAACGGTTCGACGCATGGATGGCTTTTCCGCGTGAGTGTTGTAACCAGTATAGAGAACAAGACGTGTCGATGTAGAGTTACGAAAGTTCCACGGAGCCGCAGGGACGGGCCAGATGGGCGTGGCGGAGGGAATTTGCAAAGTTGTCATCCCGAGCGGAGCGAGGGATCTGCATCTTGCAGCGCGGACCGCAGATCCCTCGCTCCGCTCGGGATGACAATTTATTCAGGTTCTTACGAGTAGCGTTCGCGCATGAAATCGGCGATCGCCGAATACGCCGCCGTCAACGTCTTTTCGTCAGGCAGAAACACTATGCGGAAATGTTTTGTTCCGGGACGCTGTCCAAAGCCCGAGCCGTGTACGACCGTTACATACTTCTGCCGAATCAGTTCGGTGACAAAAATGTCGTCGCCTTCCGGAATGTCGATGCGCGGATACGCGTAGAAAGCGCCACGCGGCGCCACGCAACTCACGCGCGCGGTCGCCCCGCACCACTTCATGGTGAGATCGCGGCGGCTGCGCAACTTGCGCTTCACCTCAACAAGGTGGTCCTGCGGCCCCTCGAGTGCAGGCTTGATCGCGTATTGCTCGGGATGGTTGGCGCAGAGCCGCGCCCGCAGCAACTTGTTCACGCCTTCGAGGTAGGGCTTGATGACGGAAGCTTCGCCGCTGGCAATCCCCCATCCAATGCGCCATCCGGGCGCAAGATAATTCTTGGAGAGTCCGCCAAACGTAACCACGGGCACATCGGGCGCGACTGCGGCCATGGCCACGTGCGCGTCGTCATCCTGGTTATGACTATCCTGAGTTTGACTATCGAGGATCAGTTTGTCGTAGATTTCATCGGCAAAGACGATCAAGTTATGCTGGCGCGCCAATTCCGCAATCTGTTCGAGCATCTTTCGCGTGCACACTGAGCCGGTCGGGTTGTTGGGATTGATCAGCACAATGCCGCGCGTGCGCGGCGTGATCTTTTTCCTGATGTCGTCGAGATCGGGCTGCCAGCCGTCTTCTTCGTTCAGGTAGTAAGTGTTCAACCCAATTTCGAGTTTCGCCAGAACCGCCGAGTAGAGGGGATAGTCGGGGCAGGGAGTCAGCAGATTATCGCCGGGATTCAGCAACGCGGCCAGGCATATCTCCACCGTCTCACTCACGCCCGAAGTGACGAAAACATCTTGAATGCTGGTAATCCCCTTGCGCTCCGCCTCGCCGTGAATGGCTTCGAGCGCTTCTTTGATTCCGGAGGAAGGGGAATATCCATTCTTGCCACTGCGCATGGCCTGATAGACGGCTTCAATCATGTGCGCGGGCGTCTGGAAATCAAAGTTGAGCGGGTCGCCAATGTTGAGCGGCAAAATTTTGTGTCCCTGCCGTGCGACCTCGTCGGCAATGCAGGCCAGATCGCGGATAGCGTACCGGACGTTTTCGAGACGGGATGCGGGAGTAATTTCGCGAAGCTGTGTGATGGACATAATCCAACTCAAATTACCGCCGGGACGCCGAGCATAATCCTTCCAAAAACCTCGGCGCACTCTGCGTCGCCGCGGTAGATTGCCTTACTCCGCCCGATCAATCTGCGCCTTCTGCAGTTTATCGGAGTAATCGACGTAAACGGACTTCCACTCCGTGTAGAAGTCAACCGCACCGATGCCGCCTTCGCGATGGCCGTTGCCGGTGGCTTTCACGCCGCCGAATGGGAGGTGCACCTCGGCGCCGATTGTAGGAGCGTTGATGTAGGTGATGCCGGCATCGAGGTCGCGCACCGCAGCGAACGCCTTGTTTACATCCTTTGTGTAGAGGGACGACGACAGACCGTACTCGATGTTGTTGGCGATGGCGATGGCGTCTTCGATCCCGTCGCAGGGAATGATCGAAACTACCGGCCCAAAGATTTCTTCCTGCGCAATCCGCATCTTGGGGTCGACTTCCGTGAAAACAGTCGGTTCGAGGAACCAGCCGTGCTCGTAGATACCTTTGTCGAGCCGGTGGCCTCCGCACACCAGTTTGGCGCCTTCATCTTTGCCGATCTCGATGTATTCGAGGTCAGTCTTGAGCTGGCTCTCGTTCACTGCGGGACCCATCTCGACCGTTTCGTCAAGTCCGTTGCCGACTTTGATCTTCTTGGCGCGCGCCACGAAACGGTCGACAAACTCGGTATGGACGCCTTTCTGCACGATGATGCGGCTGGTCGCGGTGCAGCGTTGTCCGGTGGTTCCGAAAGCGCCCCACAGTCCGCCTTCGATGGCGAGATCGATATTGGCGTCGTCGAGCACAATCATCGGATTCTTGCCGCCGAGTTCGAGCGAGCAGCGCTTGAAGCTTTTGGCCGCGGTAGCGCCCACGATTTTGCCGACCGCCGAAGAGCCGGTAAGCGAGATGGCGCGGACTGCCGGATGCTCCGTCAGCGGCGTGCCCACTTCCGAGCCAAAGCCGGTGACGATGTTGATAACGCCCTTTGGAATGCCGCCGTCGGTGAGCGCCTGCACCAGGTTGAACGTAGAGAGAGGAGTGTCCTGCGCCGGTTTGATCACGCAGGTGTTGCCGCAAACGACGGCGGGCAGCAGCTTCCAGGAAGAGATGGCCATGGGAAAATTCCACGGCGTGATCATGCCGCAGACGCCAATCGGCTGCCGGACGGCCATGGCAAACTTGTTAGGCAGCTCCGAAGGCACGGTCGGACCAAAGAGGCGCCGGCCTTCGCCGGCGTTGTAGTAGGCGGCGTCGATGGCTTCCTGCACGTCGCCGCGAGTTTCACTCAGCACTTTGCCCATTTCGCGGGTCATGTCGCGGGCGTAGTCTTCTTTGCGTTCGATCAGAATCTCGGCGGCGCGGAACACCATTTCGGCGCGGCGGGGCGCGGGTACCAGACGCCACTTGGCAAACGCGCGCTTGGCCGCATCCACGGCCGCGTTGACGTCCTCTTTGTTCGAGCGCTGGAAAATGGCAACGACTTCGCGCGTGTCGGCGGGATTGCGATCTTCGAAAGTTTGTCCGCTGACGGAGTCGACCCATTCGCCGTCAATGAAATTCTTGAAAACCCTGGTCTTCGTAGTCGAGCCCGCCGTCACCGGCTTAGTCATGGTATCGGTCGCCATAATGCCTCCTGGAAGTAGTGCAGATACTATGCTAACAACCGGGGTAGAGAGGGGCAAGGCGCGCACAGCCGCGGGTCAATTTGCGAAACCCTTAACCACCAAGGACACGAAGGTACACGAAGTAAACGCCTGACACCAAAATCCTTCGTGATACTTCGTGGCCTTGGTGGTTAAGGGTTTCGCGGTTTGCATCGTAAAAACGGAACCGCTGCCCAGACTCCTGATTCGTTGACTAGCAGATGGCGTGTCCGTAAGATGAAGCGACCTGAGAGCTGGCCGTCTTCCTCTGTTTGGTCAGTAACCGTCGCCCAATAACGATCCGCCAAAATGATCGGCCAAACCATTTCGCACTATCGCATCATCGAGAAGTTGGGCGGCGGTGGAATGGGCGTAGTCTACAAGGCCGAAGACATTTCGCTCGGACGTTTTGTCGCTCTCAAGTTCCTTCCCGACAGCGTTTCCCAGGATCCTCAGACGCTGGAGCGTTTCCGTCGCGAAGCCCGTGCCGCTTCGTCGCTGAACCATCCCAACATCTGCACCATTCACGAAATTGGCGAGCACGAGGGCAAACGATTCATCGCGATGGAATTTCTGGATGGGCAGACGCTGAAGCACATGATCGGGTTTCGGCCGCTCGAACTGGAGACCTTGCTCTCCCTCGGCATCGAGATCGCTGACGCCCTTGATGCCGCTCATGCCAAGGGAATCGTCCACCGCGACATCAAGCCCTCCAACATCTTTGTCACCGACCGCGGCCATGCCAAGGTCCTTGATTTCGGACTGGCAAAAGTCGCGTCTACATCCGGTTCGTCGAGCAGCGTGGCATCGGAGAACACGATGACCTCCGTCGATGAGCAGCATCTCACCAGCCCCGGCTCCACGCTCGGCACCCTGGCCTACATGTCGCCGGAGCAAGTGCGCGGCAAGGAATTGGATGGCCGCAGCGACCTGTTCTCGTTCGGCGTCGTGCTTTACGAGATGGCAACCGGAGCTTTGCCGTTCGCGGGCGACACCTCCGGCCTGATATTCGAGGCCATTTTGAATCGCGCTCCAGCGCCGGCCCTGCGCCTCAACCCCAATCTCCCGCCCAAACTGGAAGAGATCATCGACAAGGCACTCGATAAAGATCGGGATTTGCGCTACCAGTCCGCTGCCGAACTGCGCGCGGACTTGAAGCGTATGCAGCGCGCCACCGATTCGACGCGCTCGACTGCGGCGATCGTCGACAGCGAACCACCCACGCCTTCCCGAGCAAAGCGTGGCCTGGCGTTTGCGGGCGCCGCGCTGTTGGCTTTCCTGCTCGTGTTCGGAGGCATCACATGGTATGGGAATCATTCTCCGACGCCCGGCGGAGCCGCAGCCGCTAAGCCGTCGGTTGCCGTCCTGCCGCTGCAAAACCTGAGTGCCGAGCCGGACAGCGGCTATTTCAGCGATGGAATGACCGATGAGATTACGACCAAGCTCTCGAAGATTCAGGGCATCGATGTTGCTTCGCATTCGTCGGTCGCTGCGCTGAAAGGATCGGACAAGAGTGCTGCCGAGATGGGAAAAGCGCTCGGCGTTCGCTACCTGCTCGAAGGAAGTGTGCGCAAGGCAGGCGACCAGGTGCGCATCAACGTTCATTTGATCGACTCCACCACCGGGTTCCAGGTGTGGGCCGATGATTTTGTCGGAGAAATGAAAGACGTATTTTCGCTGCAAGAGCAAACTGCGCTGAAGATTGCCGAGTCGCTCAACCTCAAGCTCAGTCCGCAAGAGCAGCAGGCTATTCAACATCGCTACACGCAGAACACGCAAGCCTACGACGCCTACTTGCGCGGTCACGCGTTGACCGAGCATTTTGATGAGCCCGAAAAACTGGAAGCTGCCCGTGGATTCTTTGAGGACGCGCTAAAGTCGGACCCAGATTATGCTCCGGCGCTCGCCGGGTTGGCATGGGTCGAAGGGCTAATCTATCGCAATATCAACTCCAATCCGTCTCATCTGCAACTTGCCGAGAAATTCGCCCAGCGTGCGTTGACCATCGACCGGCAATTGGCCGAGGCCCACCTGGCATTGGGAACGGTGCTCACCGATAAATACGACTATGTGGGCGGGGCGCGTGAGTTCCGCACCGCCACCGAACTGGATCCGGACGATAGCCATGCGTGGGATCTTCTTTCCTGGGCACTCGGTTACGAACAGCCACCGGAGGCCGTTGCGGCCGAGAAGGCCGCACGGCGAGCTCTGCTTCTGCAACCCGTCTTTTTCGGAGCCTACTATCACCTAGGGCGTGCTCTTTACCTCCAGCAGCGCTACCCGGAAGCCATTGCCGCCTTTGAGCGCGCTCGCGAAATAAACCCAACATCCCCTACTGCGGACATGGGGTTGGGCCAGGTCTATCTGGCGCAAGGGGACTACGAAAAAGCTGTGGCCGCCTTATCCAAGACCGTTCGGCCAGCGGCCATCAACTATTTCTGGCTCGCCGCGGCCTATGCGGCTCGCGGCGATAAAGAAAAAGCTCTCGCCACGCTACAAAAGACCTTCGAGGCGGGATTTCGGGATTTTGCCGTCCTCGATTCGAGCCCCTACTTCTCCTCGCTGCGCTCCGACCCGCGCTTTCAGCAGTTGACCCAGCGTTACCGGAAGTAGTCGGATGGGAAGCGCTTGGGATTCTTGTCACTTTCGTAACCATTCCCCCAATGACCCCAGCCTCATACCACTCCCAGCAGAGATATGATGGTCACAGCGTGAGCAATACTCCGCATTCTCAGAATCTCGTAATGAGGTAAGCCGGGGCTCGTGTCGAATAAACTCAAGCCGGGTGTCTATGTTGCCTGGAAACAGGTGACCTATCGCAGCGTGATCATGGCGATACTCGGAGCGCTGCTGATTTTTTTCGCCGCTATGCACGAAGTTTTTCCGAAATTTACCGACTCGACAGTGAAGGCGGCCGCCAATCTTTCCTCCGGCTTGCTGGAAAAAGTTGCGGGACTGGCGCCTCCGATCAAAGGCCCGTCGGCCGCAGTTTCGCAGCAGGCGCATTTCACGGCGCTCGATGGCACTATCCGGGTACGAAAAGGCAACGGCAACAGTTGGATCAACGCCGACTACAACGTCCCGCTGGAAAAAGGCGATGTGGTGCAGACCGGCGCGGAAGGCATGGCCAAGATTGTTTTCAACGACGGCACGAACTACACCGTGAAACAAGATTCGCTGATTGTGATCGAAGAGAACTCCGCCAACGATCAGCAGCAAACTAATGTGTCGGTTGCGGTCACGACGGGCACGGTCGATCTTACGACTGCAACCTATGTCCAGGGTTCGAAATCGCAGGTGATTGTCGCGGGGGCGAAAGCTTCGCTGGCTCCCGATTCGGCGGCCATGGTGCACAACGACCCCAAAGACGATCAGCATGAAATTTTGGTAAAGAAGGGCAGCAGCCAAATCGAGCGCAATGGCGAAGTGGTACGCCTCGCCGACTGGGAAAAAGTGAATTTCCAGAGCACTTCCAAAACCATGGAGCGAAGCACGGAAATCGGTCCGCCCGCGCCCATCACGCCCGGCAACATGATGCCGGTTTTCATGAATACCGGCGAGAAGGCAAGGGAGGTCGAGTTTGCCTGGACCCCCATGGGGAACGCCGCCGGATACCGCCTGCGCATTTCGCATAACCCATATTTTTCGTCCTTGCTGCTCGACCGCAAGGTTGCAACCGCGAGCGTGGTTGTGACGGGACTGCCCGTGGGCGCTTACTATTGGTCCATCCAGTCTTACGATGCGGCGGGGAAGGAATCGGTGGAAAGCGAAAAGAATCGCTTTACCATCATCGTCAAGGCGAAGGAAAAAATAGATCTGGCGCTCGAACTCGATCCCCTGATTCAGCACGGACACGTGATTGAGGTCACCGGCAAAACCGAGGCGGGAGCCCGCGTCATGGTGAATGGCAAGGAAGTGCCTATCGTCGGCGACGATGGCAGCTTCCACTATTTCACGCCGCCTTTGCCGAACGGAGAAAACCTGGTCACGGTCACGGCGCAAAATGCCAAAGGTGGTGTAAATACCCACCAGGAAAAGGTCGTGATCCAGTAAACGGTTCGAAGTTACTCGTGTGGTGACGGGGCTCTTCCCCGTCCAGAGAAGACATTTTTCTAAAGCGGTGTTCAGAATTGAACAACCGGGTCCCCAGTTGACAACCCGTTCTGCTGAACATCGAAGTAGAATAGAAGAAACAGGAAATAGAAAGAGAAACTGAACGGAATCGGTCAACGCCGGGGTCCGTTCTGGGTCGAATTCCAGAGAGAGACGTACTGCTATGTCAAACAACGGGTTTCATAACGGGTCATCGCGGTCGCACAATCTGCGCTCGCTGTTCAGTATGTTTTCCAGCGACCTCGCCATCGATCTTGGGACGGCCAACACCCTGGTCTACGCGCGCGGCAAGGGCATCGTTGTCAACGAGCCTTCGATCGTCGCCTTGAACAAGAACACCAACGAAGTCGAAGCCGTCGGCAAAGAAGCCAAAGAGATGCTCGGCCGCACGCCCGGCAACATCGTGGCCATCAAGCCCATGAAGGATGGCGTTATCGCCGACTTCAAAGTCACCGAAAAGATGCTGAACTACTTCATCCAGAAAGCGCACAACCGCAAAATGCTGGTGCATCCGCGCATCGTGATCGGCGTGCCCTCGGAAATCACGCAGGTAGAAAAACGCGCGGTCATGGATTCCGCCTATCGCGCCAAAGCAAGCGAAGTGCACCTGGTAGAGCAAGCCATGGTGGCCGCGATCGGCGCGGGTTTGCCCATCACCGAACCGAGCGGCAACATGGTCGTCGACATCGGCGGCGGCACTACCGACATCGCAGTGATTTCCCTAAGCGGCATCGTTTATTCGCGTTCCGTGCGCATGGCCGGCAATCAGATGGATGAGGCCATCATGAACTACCTCAAGCGGAAATATAACCTGCTGGTAGGCGAGCGCACCGCCGAGCAGATCAAGATGGAAATCGGCAGCGCCTATCCGCTGGACAAGCCTCTGACCATGGAAATCAAAGGCCGCAACCTGATCGAAGGCGTGCCCAAGACAATTACCGTAGACGACAGCGAAATTCGTGAATCGCTGAGTGAATGCGTCTCGACGATCATGAACGCCATCCGCGTAGCGTTAGAACGTACGCCGCCCGAACTCTCGGCCGACATCAGCGACCGCGGTATCGTGCTGACTGGCGGCGGCGCGCTGATCAAAAATCTGGACAAACGCATCCGCGAGGAAACCGGATTGCCGGTTTCCATCGCCGACGATCCGCTCTGCAGCGTAGTGCTGGGCACCGGTAAAATGCTTTCGGATTTCAAACTGCTCAGGAAGATTTCAATCGAGTAGAGCTGCGAGCTTCGAGCGACGCGCGAAAAGCAGGTCCTTCCCCTTCGACTAAGCTCAGGGTCAGGATGACAATCTTCAGACGGGACGACCGATCTCAGCGATGGCGGGTTTACTGAGAACTGACAACTGAGAACTGGGAACTGGTGTTATGGACGTCCTCGGACGCTACCGCAATCTGATCGTGCTGGTGGGAGTCTTATTCGCCCAGGTTCTCGGCTTGGCCGTGCAGGTCAAGCGCACCACCGCCAGCGAACCGACGCGCCTCATCCGCGTCTGGGCGGTCGGCGCGGTCACTCCTCTGGAAAAAGCGCTGGAGTGGCTGCAAACCTCCACCGGCAACATCTGGCACAACTATTTTTACCTGCGCGGCGTGCGCGCCGAGAACCGCAGCCTCAAAGCGCAGATCGAGCGCATGACTCTCGAACAAGTGCGCCTTACCCAGGACGCCGGCCAGGCGCGGCGCTTGCAGGCTTTGCTGGCCTTCAAGGAGCAGTTCATTTCCGAAACTATGGCCGCGCAAGTCATCGGCGGGAGCGGCAGCGAGTCCTCCCGTTCCGTCTTCATCGACAAAGGTTACAGCGACGGCATCCGCCCCGACATGGCGGTCATCACCGCGGATGGCATCGTAGGCAAGATCTTGCATGCCGATCCCGTCGATCGCCACGTTTCTGAAGTGCTCCTGATTGACGATCAGACCAGCGGAGTCGGTGCGATTCTCGACAAATCGCGCTTGCAAGGCATCCTGCGAGGGACGCCGTCGGGCGAACTGGTGCTCGAAAAAGTGATGAGCGACGAAACCGTATCCCCCGGAGAACTGGTTCTTACCAGCGGCGGAGATCGCATTTTTCCCAAGGGCTTGGCGGTGGGCCAGGTCACGAAGGTGAGTCCGGGCAGCGAGGTTTTTCTCAGCATTAACGTGCATCCCGCGGCCGATCTCAACCGCCTGGAAGAGGTGCTGGTCGTAACCAAGATTGATGAAAGGCAGGCCGAGCCCGACCAGACCGGTGCGACTCGCGCCATCGATATCCTAGCCGAGCGCCTGCCCTCCGTTCCCCCCAAACCGGACGACGCCGCAAAAAGCGTAGCGGGAACTGCCGCCCCGGGGACGGTTTCAGCGGGTAGTGCCAAACCGACGACCGCCGGACCAGCGACTGTCAAACCAGCGATGGCCGCGCCCGGAACTGCGAAACCAAGCACGATTGCATCCACGGCCGCGGGCTCCGATGCCAAGCCGAAAACTGCGTCTCCACAAGCCGCTACCACCACCGCCGCACCCGCGCCGCGCAAACCGCCAATGTCCGCACGGGCCACTGGAGCATCCGCCGGAACTGTCTCCGACGCGTCCCCCGCAACTCCGGCCAACTCCACCGGAAGCCCCGTTAGCAAACCCGCCCCCAAGCCGGTGAAGTCCGCCGTCCCAGCTCCGCCCAAACCGCAGCCAGCGGTCGAGGATACTCCACACTAACGTGGCCATCACTTACACATCGGGAGAACAGGTTGAGGTCTATCGTTTCAGCGTTCCTGCGACGATCCTGATTCCGCTGACCGCAGTCTTCATTCAGGCATGGCTGTCGAAGCGGTTTACATTCCTCAACATCTTCGACTTGCCGCTATTGGTCACGATCGGTTTCGCAACCGCGCGCCGCAATCCCCTGGCGGGACTGTTTACCGGCTGCTTCATTGGTATGCTGCAGGACGCGCTGACCATCAATCCCATTGGCCTCTACGGAATTGCCAAGACGGTGGTGGGATTCGGCGCCTCCTCGCTCGGCATCAAGCTCGACGTGGAGAATTCCGGTGCCCGCTTCCTGCTTATCATCGTCTTCTACGTGGTGCATGAGATTGTCTACTTCATGATCGCCCGCGGCCTGGTCGGACTGCACATGGCCTGGAGTTGGCCACACGAATTCCTGTCGGGCGTGGCGAATGCCATTCTGGGCGTGCTGGTCTTCATGCTGCTCGACAAAGTTAAACAGCGGACCTAAGCACATTGATCTGGTCTCCCAAGGCGGTTTTAGCCAGGACACGTTTGTGCGTTTCAGTGCCCTGTCAACTTAGACCCCTCCAGGGGCGGTCTTTTGGAATCAAAGACTTGGCGGTTAATTTTTTCGGGTCTTTGAGAAATAATGACTTACGAGCAAGGTATTTATAAATCAGTGAGTTAGATCGACAGTTTCCGGATTTATACCAACGCAGCAATGGCATAGGCCATCGCTGCCGCTGCCAAGGTGCTGAATAGATTCACAGCCTGATTGCTGATCCAGCCACGGCGTTGGAGGGTTGCGCCAAGCAGGCTGTCGATCAGCATGCCAGCAAAACCTGCAGCCACCGGAATCCAGAACTGCGCCGAAGGAAGTATTCCGCCCAGGGTTGCGACCGCCGCAATCACCAGCCCGCCTGCCAGTCCGGCGATGCTTCCGGGAATCGTGATGCCGCCGTCGGTTCCTGCCGGGACTCGCTGCCAGTTTGTAATCATGCGCGCATTGGCTCGGCTATATTGTCCGATTTCGCTGGCCACGGTGTCGGTTGCCGCTTCGGCCAGAGCGGCAATGGCGGCGAGCAGCCAGACCTGGTTTCCGGTGGCGCTATAAACTACGGAACCGAGGGCAGCCACCGCCAGATTCGCCAGAACCTGCCACGACGTGCGGCCTTCGCGGCGCTCCGCAACTCCGAGCGCGAGCTTGCGGCGATACCCCAGGCGAGTGGATGCCCACGTCATCACAAAGAGCGCGGCAAGCGTGCCGAAAGCCGCCGGCCCGATGCCGGCAAAAAGCAGGAAACAGGCGAACCCGCCAGCCAGAGCTCCCGAACGATTGACCCCGCGCAGGGCGCGAGCCAGCAGCGCGAAGCCGAGTGTAACGGCGACGGCGATCGCCAGCCGGTGCGGGGACGAAGCCCAGGCGTGAGTTAGAAAAGGAGTTAGCATCGGTGCGGGTTAGCTGCCAGCTCTCCGCCGTCAGCTCATAACCCTTAGTAGAATCTCACGTCCGCGAGATTTGGTGATCGCGAACCGGGAACCAATCCTGACATGCAATTGCCACGACGCGAGGAAACTGCCGGGCGCCAGACCGCCGGAGCGAAAAAATTACTTACTAGGAAGAAAATCGATCTTGATCAATCCCGCAGGCACATTCTTGAAATCGTAGTCGGCCGTGACCAGCGTGGCATCCTCGCGCATGGTCAAGGACCCCGCAAAGGCATCGGCCAATGGAATCTTGTGGTCGCACTTCAAAGCGGCCGCATCCTCGGCCAGTTCCCGGGTTACCGGAGTGACCGTCAGCGGAAGTGCAAGCAGGCTGGCTTTCAGAGCGTTCGCGCGAATCATCCTTGATGGCAGGGAGTTGGCGCGTTTAAACAAGGCGGCCACGATTTCTCCCCAATTGATGGCGCTAAGCAGCAGGGTGCATTCTCCGCGCGCGGCCTGCACGAGCAGCTTTTGGACCCGATCAAAACCGGCTTCCTTGTCCGTGAAGCGCAGCAGGGCGCTGGCATCCAGAATGTAGGAAGTCATCGGTCTTTATCTTCTCGATGCATGGTTTCGCGGATTTTTCCCAGGCCCCGGGTCGACCCGCAGAGGCTGTTGATGAACTCGACCGTGACCGGGCGCAGGATCAAGCATTGTCCTTCGCGCTCAATCGATAGGCGAGTGCCCGCCACCAGATTGAGCTGATGCCGCATCGCCGAGGGGATGATGATCTGCCCCTTGGTGCTGATCGTGATGTAGTCCAGATCCATAGTAGCCATCCTAGCAATATGTAAACCATATGTCAATTTGTCTTACATTTTTTGCTTTACTCTTACTGGAATGAAGCCAAACCAGGAAGCCGGCGGCCCCGCTCGCGTGTTCCGCGCTCGATAACACTATATTCGGTATCGTGCGCCGCCCGACCGCGTCATGTAGTGCTTGGCCTTTGGATTCTGCCGGTAATCTGGCCGCGCAACTATGCCTCGTTTACGCTACACTTCTGTACGTTCGGCGGGGTTTGGGCATCTGAAGGTTTCTGTAAAGACGCGGCAACCTCGTCTCTACAAGGGAGCGAAAATGGCGGCCTCAGTCTGGTCTGGTTATCTGACGTTTGGATTAATCTCGATGCCGGTGCGTTTGTTTTCGGGCGCGCGCTCGAGCGGAATCTCGTTCAACCAGCTTCATCGTACTGACCATCATCGCGTCAAGCAGCAGCTCATTTGCCCGCTCGACAACCAGGTCCTCGAGCGCAGCGACATTGTCAAGGGCTACGAGTATCGCAAAGACGAATACGTCATCATCGATCCCGAAGAGATCAAGAAGATCGAGCCCAAAACCGCGAAGACGATGGAGATCTTGGAATTCGTGAAGACGAGCGAAGTCGATCCCGTGTACTTTGAGTCGTCCTATTACATGGTGCCGGAAGAAGCCGGCCGCCGTCCTTACGCGCTGCTGACCAAGGCGCTCGAAGAAAGTGAATTTGTAGCCATCGCCAAACTCACCATGCACAACCGCGAATACACCGTTTTCCTGCGTCCGCACAAAGGCGGAATGATGCTCCACACCATGTATTACGCCGAGGAGGTGCGCGAAGTGGAATCCTTCGGCGCTCCCGATGTGGAGATCAAAGACGCCGAAATCAAGGTGGCCCATCAACTCATCGAAGCGCTGGCGGGCGAGTGGGACCCGGAAAAATATCACGACACCTTTCAGGAAAATCTGAAAAAGCTGATCGAGGCGAAGCTGGAGGGCGGGGAAGTGCAAGCCGTCGAACAGCCGAAGAAGCTGGCTCCGGTAGTGGATCTGATGGCGGCGCTGAAAGAAAGCCTGGCCCAGACGAAAAAGCCGGCAGCATCGGAAAAGGTGGCGGAGATGCCAGCCGAGCGCCAATCGAAAAGCCGTCGCGGTCGCGGGTGAAGAACCCTGCTTCAGGTAGTAGCTCATTTCAGTCAAACTCCACCACTAAGGTCACGAAGGCACACGAAGGAAACAGCCTTCGTGCAACTTCGTGCCCTTCGTAGTTCAGGCTTTTCTGGGGCGCATCGCCAAAGTGAGCCACTTCCCTGCTTCGGCCTGATTTCCCCTCGCGCCCCGGTTCCCGTTACAATATCGGTTTCCGCGCAAGACTACTTTTTTCGATGGAGTTGGAATGAAGCGGTTTCTCTGGCTGGGGTTCGTGCTGTTTGTTTATGTGATCTGCACCGGATGCGGCGACACGTTCCGCCCGATTATCATCCCCAATCCTCCTGTATTTCCCAACCCGGCCGCGACCAACACCGTGGTGTCGATCAACGATAACGCTCCGCTTATGGGTCAAAGCGAATCTTCGCCCGGCAGCACCATGGTGATCGATGTCTCGGGCGATACCGACGACAGCATCTGGAACCTTGGCCTTGCTCCCGTCCACGCCGTGCAGCAAAGTGCCAGCGTAGTGCTGGTGGCCAACCACTCCATCACGGGCGCGCAGGAAGATTCCCTTACCAAGTTGATCTTCAGCAGCCCGGTTATCTTCAGTTCCGCCACCATCAGTCTGCCCGCGAATTCTGCTCCGAGTTTCGTCGCTACCACCGAGGCGGCCCAGGCTTATGTCGTTCTCTCCAGTCTCAATTCTGTCGGCGTGATCAACACCAGCCTCAACACGCTGGTAGCCACCGTCCCAGTGGGCAACACCCCGGTAGCCATGGCCGAGACGCCCGACACCAAGAAGCTCTACGTCGCCAACCAGGGCGACAGCACCATCAGCGGCTTCAACACGCAGACCGCGAACCTCTCGCCAAGAACGGGTTCGCCGACCAGCACCACCTCGCCGCCGATCTGGTTGTCGGCGCGTTCCGACAGTCAGATGGTCTACGCACTCGAAGCGAACGGGACTCTGGCCGCGCTGAATACCTTTTCCACATCCGGTCCTGACACTCTGACCGAGTATCCCAACATCAACGTGCCCGGCGCCACGTACATGGTCTATGACGAAAACCTGAACCGCTTGTATATTCCCGGCGGGCAGGAAATGGAAATCATCGATGTCGGGCAATCTCCGCCGCAGGTTCTAGGGACGATTAACATCCCGGCGTTTACGCCGCTCAATTCCGCGCCGGTTCCCGCAACTGCCGCGGCCGTCACCGACCTTCCCGACGGAAGCCGCGCCTATGTTTCGTCTTACGCTGTGCTGCCCAGCAATTTCACTGTCACCTCGGTCTCCGGAGATGGAACCAACGCGACTTACGCCTACACTCTGACGGCAGGGCAGAACCTGACCGCCGGAGTGAGCGTAAGCGTCCTCGGAACGGGCCAGAATGGATTTGACGGAAACTTCCTTGTTATCGCGATTGTCAGTGGCACCACCGCTTGTCCGGGCACGTGTTTTCAGGTACCCAACACCACGGTGCTCGCTTCGACTCCAGTGTCGGTTTCTGCCAGCGGCAGCAATGTCTTCCCGCAGGTCACCGTGGTTTGGACCAATTCCAACACGATCAAGACCACAGCCGCTCTGCCGGGCTTTCCCGACGCCACCAACGCGAATTATCTGCAAGGACTGTATTACGTTCCGGTCTGCGCCTCGACGCGTTTCCGCTTCAATATGGCCCCCGGCGGCGACAGTTCCCGCGCCTACCTTTCAACCTGCGACAGCGGCGTGGTCGACATTATCAACACGGCTACCGACACCTACCTACTGGATCAACCAGAACCGGCCAGCGCGCGACCCCCGATTCCGCCCGACACGCAGAACCCGCCCCAGAACCCAGTCTTTCTTCTGGCCGGACCATAGCTGGCCGGACCATAGGCTCAGTCCTGGGGAATCGCGTCCTATCGGCGCCAATTCGAGCGATGCAGCGATGTGCAGTGCTGGCGAAGACAGATTGCATAGGTTCTTCGCTTCGCTCAGGATGACACTCTGGATTTGGGGGTAATTGCGGGATTAGGCGACCCAACGACTAACGACTAGCGACGAACGACCAGCGACGAACGACTTTCCTATCCCGCGGCAGCAGCCGTTTCCGGCGCCTGCCGGTGATACCGCAGGGCCACGTTCATGAAGACATTTCCAGTCGAAGTATTGAAGCACATCACCAGCGCTTCAGTATCTTCGCTACTTTTGCTGCCTTTCTCGGAGGTGTGCAGCGTGGGCGGACGAACGTGAAAGTGGAATCCCTGATCGTTGAGCGTGGTAACGGCATTTCCAATAATCTGGTTGGCCAGCTCGCACACCGCCTCCCGCACCAGTTCTTCGTCGGTTTCGGACACTGCAACTCCCGCCAGACGGCTGGCGAGTCCGAGCGCCGCTCCCAGGTCGACATCGAAAATGATTCGCCCTTCGATCTCGCCCGCCAGGTAAACTTCGGCAGCGATCCCCTTCCGCCGGTACGCCTCTTCTTCCATGCTCAGGTTCTCGATGGAAACAGGCGTTCCGAGCCCCTGCGCCAGCACGGCGTCCGCCGAGTTGATGAAAGGCTGAATTACATCCATTCGCACGGTTAGGCTCCCGCTCCGGCGCCGCGCACCGCCGTTCCGTCGTCGCGCATCACGTACTTGATCACTTCATAGAGAACTTCCGGCTTCACCGGCTTCTGCACAAAGTGCCGCGCCCCGCGCTGCAGCGCCGCCACAATGTTCTCCTGGTAGCCGACCGATGACACCATCACAATGCGCGCGCTCGGATGCTCGCGCACAATCTTTTCCGCCGCCTCGATGCCCTCCATCTGCGGCATGGTGATATCCATCAGAACGATGTCGGGCGTCAGCCGTTCGTACTCCGTGATCGCCGACACCCCGTCGCCCGCCTCGCCGACCACCTGTCCCCCAAAAGTCTCGATCATCCGAGCCAGGTTCTTGCGGGCAAACACGGAGTCATCCACGATCAGATAGCGTACCGGCTGTCCGTCTTCGCTCCGTTTTACGGGCGCAAACTTTTCCATGGCACTCCTCCCCATCTATCACTTAATCACGATCTACGTATCTTTCGATAGATAACCCTAGTTACTTCCGACACTGGTCGACCGCTTGACCTCGACCGTGTCCGTTCGGCCGCTCTCCCCTCGCGGATGTTCTGCCGCGCATTGCGCTTGTAGAATACCGGGCAATTCCTGGAGGTCTGCGATTCGCATCGCATAGCCCCGTTCGATGGCGGCCCTGGGCATGCCGAAAACCACGCAGGTTTGCTGGCTCTGCGCCACCGTGAATCCTCCCGCCGCCCGAATCTCACCCATGCCGCTCGCCCCGTCTTCTCCCATTCCTGTCATCAGAACCGCCATCGCTTGCGAACCAAACTCCTCGGCTACGCTGCGGAACAATACGTCCACGCTCGGCCGGTGGCCGTTGACCGGGCCATCCTCCGCCAGCAGCGCCACATTTCCCAACGGCAGCTTTTTCACTTTCATATGCCGGTTGCCCGGAGAAATCAGCGCCCGCCCCGCCACCAGCAGATCGCCCGACTGCGCTTCCTTTACCCGGATCGGGCAGCACTCGTCCAGCCGCTTGGCAAAAAGCTCGGTGAACCCATCCGGCATATGCTGCACCACTAGGATGCTGCCCGAAAAATCCGCCGGCAGATGCGAAAACAGGTATTGCAGCGCGTTCGGCCCCCCCGTCGAAACGCCAATGGCCACGATGTGCGTCGGCGCCACCGGTTGCATCTTGACCGCTGGATGCTGGCGCTGCATTTCCCGCGGCAGGAACTGCGGCTGCACTCCCGCACTTTGCGCCGCGGCATGGATCTTGCCGATCAGCGCCTCGGCAATTTCCGGCATGTGCGCGAAAACATCATGCGGTTTAGCCACAAAGTCGAACGCGCCCAGCGCCAGCGCCTTGAGCGTGATTGTGGCTCCGGCGGTGCTGTGCGAACTGACCACGATCACCGGCAACCTGTGCCGGTGCCGCATGACTTCTTTCAGCGTATCGATCCCGTTAAGTCCGGGCATTTCGAGGTCGAGCGTCACCACGTCGGGCGAAAGCTCCTCAATTTTTTTTAACGCGAAATTGCCGTCGATCGCCGTGCCTACGACATGGATCGAGTCATCCTGTTCGAGAATCTGCGGGATTAGTTTGCGCATCAGCGCCGAGTCATCCACCACGAGCACCCGCACCGGCTTTCTCACAACTGCCCTCCCGCCGCGCCCCGCGCCCCGGCTTCGCCCGCCAGCACGGCAGCGTTCGTGGCCCTGCCGATGACGCCCGTCAGCAGTCCCGCCATCCGCGGCCCCGTGGCGTCCGCGCGTCCGCGCGTGAAGCGATCCATCAGCGCAATCATGTTCAGGATCAGAACCACCCTCCCATCGCCCAGAATCGAAGCTCCACTTACCAGGTCAGTGGTAATCGACTGGTCGTCGAGAGCCTTGATCACCAACTCGCCTTCCCCTTCCAGGGCGTCGACCACCACCCCAAACTTGCGGTCTCCGCTGTGGATCACGAGCACGAAAAGCTTGCGCTGCGCCGTTTCTGGACCCCTAGCCGGCGCCGTGCCCAGCCGCAGCAGCGGCAACACGTCATTGCGCAGTTGCAGCACGTCGTAGTGCTCCACCTGATGGATGCTTCCTTCCGTAGTGCGGGCAATCTCCGCCACCGCGTTCAGCGGCAACGCATAAAGACGCTGCTCCACCCGGAACATCAGCGCCCGGATGATGGCCAGCGTCAGCGGCAGCCGCAGCCGGAATGTGGTGCCCTTTCCCCGCGCCGTTTCGATCTGGATCGTTCCTTTCAGCCGCGTCAGCACGCTCTGCACCACGTCCAATCCCACGCCCCGGCCCGACAGTTCGGTCACCTCTTTCGCGGTGGTGAATCCCGGCTGCAGGATCAGTTCCAGCGTATCGGTCTCGGTTAATCGTGCGGCATGCTCCGCTTGCAGCAATCCCAGCGACAGGGCGCGCTGCCGCACTTTCTCCGCATCAATGCCGGCGCCGTCGTCGGAAACCTCGATGACCACCTGATTCCCCTGATGATAAGCCGCCAGTCGCAAGCTTCCCTGCGGCTTCTTTCCCGCCGCAACCCGCTCTTCGGCGGTCTCGATGCCATGTCCGATCGCATTGCGCACCAGATGCGTCATTGGCTCTGCAATCGCGTCCAAAATGCTCTTGTCGAGATCGGTTTGCCCGCCCCGCACGCTCAGCTCGACTTCTTTTCCGCATTGCCGCCCCACGTCGCGCACCACCCGCGGAAAGCGCCGGAACAGTTGCTCCACGGGCACCATGCGGATCTTCATGACCGAGTGCTGCAGGTCGTTCAGAACCCGTCCCTGGAACGCCATGGCATCGGCAAACTTCCCTTGCAGCGCGTCCTTCGGAAAGCGCTGTCCAAATTCCAGCAGCGATTGTTGCAACATCGATTTCGCGAGGATCAGCTCGCCCACCAGATTGAGGACACTGTCGATTCTCTCCGCATCCACGCGGAGCACGTTATCGGGGCCAGTTGTCACGGCGGGCGCAGTGGATGGTTCCGCGATCGCCGAAGCTCCACCTTCAGCGGTGTGGGCGGCAACACTGGTCGTGACAGTGGCGGCCACCGCCGCTGCGGCGTCATGTGCGCCTGCGGCGTCGGTATCCAAATCTGCTGCTGGCAGCGGCGACGCCTTGGCGCTCACCACCCTGCCTCGTGCGCGCGTGTCCCGGACAGGCGTGACCGCAACGCTCAAGGCAATGGTTGGGATGCTGCACTGCGCACGAATCTGCTCCACCGGCTTTTCCGACGCCAGCGCCGCTTCGATGCGTGTGGGATCGAGACTACCTTCGACTGGATACAGCGCCAGCACTTCGCCCAGTCCCGTCAGCGCCAACTGGATCATCTGACGCGCGGCAATGGGCATGCCGCACTGCGGGTCGACTTCTACTACCACCCGATAAACGTGCTTGCCTCCCTCCAAAGCGCGCGTGATCGCCAGTTGTTCGTATTCCGACCAGCGGCTGGTTTTCGGGGCGGCTTTCTTTTTCTTCGCTGCAACTTTGCTCGTGCCCTTGCTCTCGATCTTGCTCGCGCCCGCTGCCCCCGGATGCGCCAGCCGCGCTATGTCCGCCCGCAACGACTGGATGTCCGGCAGCTCCGTCCCGTTGCGATACGCTTCCAGCAAGGCCGCAAACACGTCGGCCGCCCGCAACGCAATCTCCGGAACCAGCGCCCCTGCCGCCGTGTTCCCCAGCGTCAGCACGTCCTCGAATTCATGCGCGAGCTCGCTCAATTCCCGGAAGCCGCATGCTGCCGAGTCTCCCTTCAGCGTGTGCACCGTCCGCCGCAGGCTGCGCGCCGTCTCCACATCCCCGGGCGTCTTCTCCAGCCGCAGCGCCGCCTCGTTCAGCTTCTGCACCTGTTCGCCCGCGGTTTCGAAAAACAGCTGGCGCAGTTCCGTCATCCGGTCTTCGGGGGGAGGAGTCACATTTCCACCTCGACCCGCTGGTAAGCCGTTCCGGCATCGCGATACACCATCTGAAATTTTTCCGTCAACCCCAGCAGGCTTTCGGCGTGGCCGACAAACAGGTAACCCTCGGGATTCAGGCAGCGATAAAACTTCTCGACCAGCCGCTTCTGCTCCGCTTCGTCGAAATACATCATCACGTTGCGGCAGAAAATTATGTCGTTGCGCTGCGGCAGGTATTCTGTTTTCAGATTGTGAAAGTCGAAGTGCACGATTTCTTTCACGTGCTTCTTTACCGCGTAGCGCTCGCCCACCTTGTTGAAGTAGCGCAAGCGATAGCCATAGTCGACGGCCGCCATCTGCTCCGCGCTGTAGGAGCCCTCTTGCGCCGTCCGCAGCACGGAATAATTAAGGTCGCTGGCCAGAATCTCCACCCGCCAGGGCGCTGGCACCAGCGGCTTCGGCAGCGGCGTTTCGTAAGGCACCGGATTCCGCAAATAGTGGTACGACAACGCATCCGCCACTTGCATGGCCAGGGTGTACGGTTCCTGTCCCGTCGAGCATCCCGCGCTCCAGATCCTCAACCCGTAGTCCCGCCGCTCCTGCTTGCGCCGCAGTAGATCGTCCAGCACATCTTTCTGAAACAGATCCAGCTGCGCCTTGTTCCGGAAGAAACTGGTCTCGTTGACGGTGAGGTTTTCGAGCAGGTGCGACAACTCTTTTTTTCCCTCCTGGCTGATCAGCAGCCGATAGTAGCTGTAGAACGAGTCCAGCCGGCACTCCTTCAGCCGCCGCTGTAAACGGTCCTGCAGAAACGGCGTACGCCGGTCGTCGAAGTGCATGCCGCATTCCTGGTAGACGAGCGTTTGCAGCAGCTTTAATTCTGCTTCCGTGAGTACAGGTGTTTCGCTTGGATTCATGTGGGCTGGTTCTTTCTTACTTCCCGGCCGACGCGGTCTTTATTCCTATTCCTGTCCCTATCCCTTTTCCTGTTCCCGACTCCGCCTTGCCCCCGGCCTTCATCCCCGGTTTGGCGCTCGCCGCTTCTGCCGGACTGCCAGGCGTCCCTTCTTTGTCTTTGCGCAGTTCGCGCACCGCCAATATCTTGTCGATATCCAACAGAATGATGAGCCGTCCCTGATACTTTCCCAGACCAGTCACGCAGTCTAACCCGCCTTCCTCCATCATGGCGGGTGCGGCTTCGATATCGCTTTCCGGAATTTTCAGCACCTCCGACGCCGAGTCCACAATCATGCCCACCAACCGGCTGCCGTGTTCCACCACCAGAATGCGGCTGCGCCGGTCGAGTCCAGCCGACTGCTGCCCGAATCGTTTGCGCAGATCCACCACTGAGACAATCTTCCCGCGCAGGTTGATCACGCCTTCCAGATAATCCGGCGCATCCGGCACCGCCGTGATCTCCGGCACGCGCACGATCTCATGCAAAGTCTTGATGGGCACGCCATAGGTCTCGCGCCCCACCTGAAACCCCACAATATGTGCTTCCCGGTTCATGGCTGGAGTTCCTTCAATGCGATCCCGCCGCCGCGTTCCACGATGCTTTTCCGTGGCCCGGACCGCTGTCGCCCGTCCGCTCGTTTCCGCGCTCGCTTGCGCGCAGTGAGAATCGGTCCATCGAATCCAGCAGGCCGCGCGACATTTTCGACATCTGATCCGACGATGCCGCCAGTTCCGTCGATGCCGACGTCGAGTTCTGCACCAGTTCCCGCATCCGCTCCATCGCCATCACCACCGCCTGCGCTCCCGACGCCTGTTCTTCCACCGCCGAAGTGATCTCGTGCGTGATTTCGTTCAGCCGCGTCGTCGCCCGCGCGATTTGCGCCGAGCCGTGCGACTGCTCGTTGGTCGCGGCTCCGATTTCCTGCGCGAACTTGTACACTTCCGTCACCACGTTCGAAATCCGCCGCAGCGCCGCATTCAGTTCCTGCCCCAAATTCAACCCTTCGTTCACGATGGTGGTGCTCTTCTCCATGTTATCGACAGCTTTGCGCGCTTCCTTCTGTATGCTCTCGATCAGCTCGGAAATCTCCTTCGTAGACTGCGCCGACTTTTCCGCCAGCTTTCGGACTTCGTCCGCCACGACCGCGAACCCCAGACCATGTTCGCCCGCTCGCGCCGCTTCGATGGCTGCATTCAGCGCCAGCAGGTTGGTCTGCTCCGCCAGATCGTCGATTACTTCCACGATCTTCCCGATGTTGTCCGCCCGCGTGCCGAGCGCGTCGATGATCGAGCCCGAGGCGCTGATCGTGGTGTTGATCCGGTTCAATCCGTCCGTCGCCTTTTCCATCGTGCCGATGCCGCTATGCACCTCTTCGCGCGAACGATTGGAGATATCCAGCAGAACCTTCGCCGTATCCGCCACCCGCTGGATCGACGTCACCATCTGGTCGATCGACGCCGAAGTTTCGCTCACGCTCGAAGCCTGCGTCTGCGTGCTCTTCACCATGTTCTGCACGTTGACGCTCATCTCGTGCATGGTGCTGGTTACTTCATCGATCGCCGAGGAAGTTTGCAGGCTGTTGCGCGCCGACTCGTCCGAAGAACTGGCTACTTGACTGGAGGAACTCGCCACCTGGGTCGCGGCATCGCGCACATTCCGCACCAGCCCGCGCAGGCCTTCCACCATGCGCGTGAAGGCGTTCGCGAGCGTGTCGTTGGCCGACCGCGGATGCACTTCGACCGCCAGGTTTCCCCCGGCAATCGCTTCGGAAACCGCTGCCATTTCCTTCAAGTACTTCACCATCGAATCGAAAGTCCTGGCCAGTTGGCCGATCTCGTCGGTCCCCTGAATGTCGATGTTGTGCTCAAGATCGCCCGACTGCCCGATCTGTGCCGCCACATGCATCAGCCGGGTCAAAGGTTGCGTGATTCCGCTGGCCGTCCGGTACGCAATCACGATGCCCAGCGCCAGGGCGATCATGGAACTGAACACCGCCGCCAGGATCGTCCAGGTCGCTGCCGATTCATCCGAGTGCCGCCTCACGTCCAGCAATTGACGGTTCTCGCGGTCCACTTCGTCCAGAATGTCGCTTGACCGCGTAACCCAGGAGTTCGGGCCCTTTTGCAGGTAGAAAATTTGGAGTTCCGCCACGGTCGCGTTGCCGCTGTCGACCGCACGCCTTTTGTCGACCAGTGGATCGGCAAACTCATTGCCCCACGCCTGTTCCGCCGCCTGTACTTTTTCCAGGCTGTTGCGCTGCTGCCCCGAAGTCGCCAATTCCTGCGCATGGTGGAGAGCATCGCTCAACTGGCGTTCCCCGTCCGTCATTTTTTCCACGTCGCGAGTGTCCCCGCTCAGCAGGTAGTTCTGCAGGTGAAGCCGGTTCTGCATCATCTGGAAGCGCACCGACGAGGTCGCCTCGGTCATGTCGATCGATCGCTGTGCCGCCGCCTTGGTCTCATGCTCCCGTTGCACCGCGATCAGGTTGATCGCCAGCAGCACCAGAACCGTCGCCAGTATGACGCCGAAACTCACATAAAGCTTTTTCCCGATGTTCATTTTCCAACCTTCCTCAGCCCGCTTCCCATCCGGCTTGTCCTTTCACCGCGACGGATCAAAACGGAACTCCACAATTCCCATGGAGTCCTCCGGACCAGTTTCGAACCGCCACTTCTTCACCGCATCCAGAGCCGCGTTGGCCAGCAGCGGATGCCCGCCCACCAGGTTTGCGTTCTTGACTGAGCCATTCGGCGCAACCGTGACTTCGACCTTCACCACGCCGGTGATATTCATGCGCCTCGCGAGTTCCGGATATACCGGCGCCACCTTGATTTTCGGCTTTCGATTCAGTTCTTCTTGACCCCATGCCCGGGGCGCACTATTCGCGGCCCATCCGCTAAGCAGCAGCAGACCCACCGCGAACAGACTCAACCTTCGAAAGGACACGGTTCTTCCCCCTTTTACTGCACCGCATTTCTATCTTCGTGCACCAACCACAGCACCGCATACCAAAAGTTCTTTCTTTGCATTACCTTCGTGATCGATGAATCATCGGGTGATCGGGCGATCTGAAAACCCGTGCCCACTGGCTTTTGACTTTCGATCACCCGATGACCCGATCGCCCGATGACCCGATTCACAATGAGACGCCTGTGTCACCTTGGTGCCGTTTCACAAGTCGGCACCACCCCCTCGTATTCCCTTGACTCAATTTGAGAATCAAGCGTAGGTTTTATATGTAATCCAATTGTTTTCAACTGCTTAGCAAAAACATTGGTGACCCACTGACACCTCCCACGGGAATTTCGGCGCCCGGCGACTCGTCTCAGTCTGACGAGGCGTTCCAAAACCTTCTCCTGGAACTTTCCCACGCCCCTTCCCAAATCAACGATTCCGCCCAACTCCTTCGCTTCTTTTGCGCCCTCACCCGTCCTTACTTTCATGCCAGCGGCGCTTATTTCTGGAATCTTTCCTCCGACGGCGCACTCGTCGGCGCCGAGGCCGACGCCGATCAAGCCGCATCCTTTCGCGGCACCCGCATGTTGCCCGCCGACGCCTTTATCCCCATCGATGCCTTGCAAAACCATCGCTCTTTTTTCGTCAATCAAATCGACCTCAGTCGTTTTCCCGCCTTATCCTCGACCCTTGCCCAGGCTGCTCTGGCCGCTCCCGTGCTGCTTGCGGGAGAACTGATCGGCGCCATCGTCTTCCTCCGCAGCGCCCCTGCTCCCGGCTTCGACGATGACGCGGTTGCGAAAGTTACGATGTTGGCGACCCAACTCGGCGCTGCCCTCGAAGCCCTCCGTTTGCACCAGCTCTCCCGCGAAGAGCACCACCGCGCCAGCATTCTGGTCGAAGTCGCCAGCGCCCTCCACGGTTTGCCCGACACCGCCGCCGTAATGGAAAGCATCGCCGACCGCCTCCGCGTGCTGCTGCATTCCCCCGCTGTGCTCGTCCTCGTCCGCAAGGAGGCCCGTAAAGAAGTCCACAAAGAAGCGCATAACGAAGTTCGAGAACGCGCCCAACCAGAGCCATCCGAGCCTGTGCCGGACAAGTTTCCACCCGAAAAGCTGTTCCACTTGCAGGCCGTCTCGACCGAGGCATCCCGGCTCGCACTCGCCATTCGCCAGCGCTTCCAGCAGAACGAGCTGCGCTCTGCGCTCGAGATCGCGAGCCGCGCCGTCGCCGCCGGCGAGCGCATTACGGTGAGCATCGACGGCGCTTCTCATTTTGGAGAAGATTCACCGCCCGGAGTGCTCATCGCCGCGCCCTTCCGCACCTCGCGCTCGCAGGGTGCGATTCTGGTTTACCCGCGCGCTGCCAGCCCATTTACCCAGGAAGACAAAACCCTGGTTTCCGCTCTCGCCGGTTTCGGCGCCGTCGCCGTGGCTAACGCCGAACTTTATGGCATGGCCCGTGCCCAGGCCCACGAACTCCACGAAATCCTGGAGATCTCTTTCGAACTTGGATCCGCCGGAAAGCTTGACCAGTTCATGCAGACTTCGGCCGTTCGTGCCGCGAGTTTTCTAGGCTTCAAGCGCTGCTTCATCGGCCTCCTCGAACAAGAAATCTTCCACATTCGTTGGCAAGTGGAAAACGGCGCAGCCCGTCCCGTCGATATCCCCCTCTACGAGGGCGCCGCCACCCACGCCCTGAAGAAAAAAAGTGTGTTCGTGACCGAGGACGCCGCCAAAACTCCGGGCGCGAATTTGGATTTCCTGGCGGCGTTCCAGATCCGCCAACTCCTCGCCGTTCCCCTCCTCGGCTCGAATGGCGACGTGCTCGGAATGTTCGGCGTGCTTGATCGCCTCGCCCTAGGCCCCATCAACGACGATGACGTCCGCCGCGCCCGCGCCCTCGCGGCGCAAGTGGCCATCGCTCTCGAATTGACCCGCAACCTCCACCAGTCCGAGGAGCACCGCCGCCGCGCCGAGGCCCTGGTCACCCTCGCCCTCGAACTGAATACCGTGTTGCATCTCCCCGAGTTCATGCGCAGTTTCGTGCGCCGCGCTGCCAGCCTGTTCCGCAGTCCCTCCGCCGCCCTTTGCCTTTTCCAGACCCCGGAGCCGGATACGGTTGTGCTCTCCGCGGAGACCTCAGGCGACTCTGAGATCGGCGGTTCTGAGATTAACGATTCTGAGATTAACGACCCGCCCTTGCTCCGCCAATTCAGTCAGGCGCTCAGTGCCGCCCTCCCCAAATACCCGACCGAGGTGGCCTTCGCCAGCGCCAGCGATATTCTGGGAACCTCCCTCGCTTCTACTCTGGGATGGACCGATTGCACCATCGTCCGCCTGGCCGGTTCCTCGGGAGAACTGATTGGCGTGCTGTGTCTCGCCGACCGCGGCGCCCCGCTCGCCATCGAAGATCACCAGTTGCTTCGCGCCATCGCCGGCCACGCCAGCATTGCCCTCGAAAATGCCTTTCTCTTCACCCGCATGCAGCACGCCAACCGGCACTGGCTCGAGGTCTTCGATGCCATCACCGACTTCATCGTGGTCCACGACCAGCAGCACAACATTCTCCGCGTCAACCGGTCCCTCGCGGATTTCATCGGCATTGCTCCCGACCAGTTGATCGGCCTCAACATGCGCGCCCTCGATGCCCTTTCCACTGCTGCTTCGCGGCACTCCTGTCCCTTCTGCCGCACCGGCGAGGGGCTTGACGAATATGTCCACAACGTCTTTGAACGCACTTATCTGATTTCAACTTCGCGCATTCATGCCGCCAACCAGGGGTCCCCATCGCGCGGAGTTGGCGCGATGGGTCGAGGTGAAACAGGAACTACCGGCGCCCAGCAGATGCAAACCGTGCACGTGCTCAAGGACATCACCGACCGCCTCGAAGCCGAACGACGTTATCGCGAACTCTTCGATAACATTCAGGAAGGCATCTACGTCTCGACGCCCCAGGGCCGCTTCGTCGAAGTCAATGACGCCCTGGTTCGCATTCTCGGCTACAGCAGCCGCGACGAAGTTCTCCAGCTCGACATACCCACCCAGGTTTATTTTTCTCCCGAGCGCCGCCACCAACTTGCCGATCAACTCGACCGGAGTGGCGAAATGCGCAATCACCAGGATGTCCTGCGCCGCAAGGATGGCACCCCCGTTCACGTCTTCATGAACTGTTATGCGCTGCGCGATCAGGATGGCAAAATCCTGCAGCACCGCGGCCTTATGCTCGATGTTTCCGGCCTCCACCAATCCCAAACCGAACTCCAGAAAGAGCGCGATTTCTCCAGCAAGATTCTCAGTCACACCCAGAGCCTGATCCTGGTCACCGACACCGAAGGCATCATCAGTTACGCCAACCGGCGCTGGAGCGGACTCGGCTTTCAGCAGAACCAGATCCTCTCGCATCCCTTGCCCGATCTCTGCGCGCCCGCCCGCCGCGCCGCCCTCCGTGAAGCCCTCGCCGCCGTGGCCCGCGGCCAGCAGGTCGATAATTTCGATTTGCCCCTGGTTCGCGCCGATGGCGTCAGCGCCCAGTTTTCCGCCAACCTGAGTCCCATCAGCGGCGAAGACGGCCGCGTCAGCAGCATCGTCGTGGTCATGTCCGATGTCACCGACTCTTCCATGCTGCGCGCCAAACTCTTGCATGCCGAAAAAATGGCCGCCGTCGGACAACTGGTCTCCGGCGTCGCCCACGAAGTCAACAATCCCCTTACCGCGATCCTCGGATTTACCGACCTCCTGATGGAAAATCCCGATCTGCCGGAAAGCGCCCGCCGCGATCTGCGCGTCATTTTGCAGGAAGCGCAGCGCACCAAGCAGATCGTGCAAAACCTGCTCAGCTTCGCCCGCCAGGTGCCGCCCCAGCGCCAGCCCGTGCAGCTTAACTCCATCTTGCAACGCACTGTGCACCTGCGTTCCTACGACTTCATAAGTCACGGCATTCAGGTCATCGAACACCTTGATGAATCTCTACCCCACGTCATTGGAGATTCCCACCAGCTCCAGCAGGTGTTTCTCAACATCCTGAACAATGCCTACGACGCCGTCCGTGAAACCACACGGCCCGCGCGTATCGAGATCACCAGCGCCCGCGCCCAAGGCTTCGTCGAAATTTCTTTCCGCGACAACGGTCCGGGCATCCCCGATCCGGGAATCATTTTTGATCCCTTCTTTACCACCAAAGACGTCGGCAAAGGCACAGGTTTAGGTCTCAGCATTTGCTATGGCATCGTCCACGAACATGGCGGTGAAATTCTCTGTCACAACAATCCGGACTCTGAAGGAGCCACCTTTATCGTTCGCCTTCCCGTCGCGTCCGATGGCGCATCTTTTGGAGCCGTTGCAGGAGTGCATCCCCAATGACCAACTCAGAAATGACACAGTCACGAATGACCCGCTCAGGAACCAACACGGGAACTCAACCCGCGCGTTCGCCCGTGCTGCTGATCGAAGACGAGCCCGCCGTCATGGCCCTGGTGCGCGCAGTTCTAGAGGGCCACGGCTACGCCGTCGTCTCCACTGAATCGGGAGCCGATGCCCTGCGCCTGCTCGCCGAGCGCGATTTTCACGGCGTGGTTTCCGACATGCGCACTCCCGGCGGCGTCGATGGCGCTCAAGTCTATGCCTGGATCGCCAGCAATCGCCCTCAACTCGCCTCTCGCCTGGTTTTTATTACCGGCGACATCGCCAACGAGGAAACCGCGGCCACGCTCCGTCGCACCGGCGCGCCCTGCGTGGAAAAGCCGTTCCGGGTGCACGATTTCATCGCCGTGATCGAGCAGACGATGGGCAAGGCCGCATAATGATTCAGAATTCGACGAAAACGAATTTGACGAGACAAAACCTGATGAAAGATGACCCTGCAAAAAACGACTTCCGCGTCCGCCTGCTCATTGTCGATGACGAGCAGACCATCCGCCGCCTCTGCATCACCGTCGGCGAGTCGTTAGGCTTCCTCTGCCTCGGAGCCGAGAGTGGCGAGGCCGCCCTGACCCTGCTCGAGGAGCAGCCCGTGCACATGGTCCTCACCGACATGGTCATGCCGCGTATGTCCGGCATCGAATTCCTGGAGCAGGCGAAGCGCCTCCACCCGCGCATCGAAGTCGCCGTCATGACCGGCCACGGCTCGGTAGAAACCGCCGTCCAGGCCATGAAGCTCGGCGCCTACGATTACATTGCCAAGCCCTTCAATCCGCTCGACGAGCTGCGCCTCTTCCTGCGTCGCATGGCCGACAAAGTCCGCCTAGTCGAAGAAAATCTCTACCTCCGCGAACGCTCGGAAACCGAGACCGCCGTCCACGGCATCATCGGCAATTCCGCCGGCATTCAGAATGTCCTGCGCCTGATTTCCCGTCTCAAAGACACGCGCACTCCCGTCCTGATCTCCGGTGAAAGCGGAACCGGCAAGGAACTGGTAGCCCGCGCCCTGCACTTTCGCGGAACCATGGCCGCCCGCCCATTCGTCGCGGTAGACTGCGGTTCGCTAGTCCCGACCCTGATCGAAAGCGAATTGTTCGGCTACGAAAAGGGAGCCTTCACCGGCGCGCTTCGCTCCAAGCAGGGGCTGCTGCAATCCGCCGATAGCGGAACCATTTTTTTCGACGAAGTCGGCGAACTTCCCCTCGAAATGCAAGCCAAGCTCCTGCGCTTTCTCCAGGAAAAAGAAGTCCGCCCCGTCGGCAGCAATCAAAAAGTCAAAGTGGATGTCCGCATCATGGCCGCCACCAACCGTGATCTCGACGCCGAATACAAGAAAGGAACCTTCCGCAAGGATCTTTTTTTCCGCCTCAACGTAGTCACGATTTCCTTGCCGCCATTGCGCGAGCGCCGTTCCGATATCCCCATCCTGGCGGCCTGGTTCCTGGATCGCCTTGCCCCCGGACGCGGCGTCCACGTCTCCGGCAACGCCATGAAGGCCCTGCTCGATTACGACTGGCCCGGCAACGTTCGCGAACTCGAAAATTGTCTGGAGCGAGCCGTAGCTCTGAGCGATCAAACCCTAATCGAAGTCGGCGATCTCCCGCCCGCCATAGCCCAAGCCGAAATCCAAGCCGAGCCGCGCGAGGCGCGAGAAGTTTTCGGCACCGATCTAGAAGACATCGAGCGCGCCACCATCAAGCGCGTCTTCTCCCAGGTCAAAGGAGACAAAGCTCTAGCCGGAAAAATGTTAGGCATAAGCCGAGCGACGCTCTACCGCAAACTAAAACGCTACAACATAGGAGCAGGCGAAGACCCTCCCCAATCGACGACTCTGCAATAGATTCAAGCTCGTGTGGTGTCAGGTTTTGCTTGCGTAGGGACGGGCGCCCTCGCCCGTCCGAGCCGAGCGCAGCTCGGCCTCTTCCGCGAACTCAAAACCGTCTCCACCGCGCCCGCAAAGTGAGACGTTCGTGTCATCTTGATACGCCCCAGCCGCAAGCCCCGAAAAACGAGCCTCCAGCGCCCTCATGCAAATCCGCTAACTGCTTCTCATGCACGGACTTGTTCGTAGGTGCATGCCCTTCAAGTTTTTGGTGTCCCCCGTGCTCTAAGAAATGCCGATAAAGCAGATTGAATCTCCCAGCAACTCTTCCCAACCAGGAAGATGGGAGATAAGTCTGCTCCACTCCCCCGGGATTGAGGTTTCAGTGCCCAACCAGGCAACCGCACGCGCGCACGAATCGGAAATCGTAAGCCGCTTGGCCAAATTTTTCCCCGAAGCCACTCCGGTGCGCATCCCCATCAAACTCAGCCGTACCCATAGCCATGCCAATAATAACGACAACGACAATGGCAATCGCAACGGCAGCGCCACCGCCCGTGAAAACGAAAACGTCTTTTTCCAAAACACCGTGATCGAGTTCGGCACGCCGCAGGAAGTCCTGTTTGTGGTCGACCACCCGCTGGAATTCGCCGATCGCGTCCTCGTCGAAAGCAATGACGGCTCGCTGCACGCCGAAGCCTCGGTGATTGCGGTGCAGTATCATCCGGAACGGACCGTGGTCGCGGCCCGCTTCCTCCAACACGTTCCCAATTGGATTGTGAAATCATGACTGCTTCGAACCCAGCTCAGCCTCTTATTCCGCCCTCCACTTCGACTTCGACTTCGAATGAAGATCAGGGAGTCACGCTCGGCGCCCTGCAGCCCGTCTACGCTGCCCTGGTGCGCGAATTCGTGGTCGAAATCCCCCCGTGCCCCATCGACGAGGGTTTCTCCGCCTCGCCCGAGTCGGTCGCGCACGCCGCCGACTGGTTTCAGCAGGTGGATGCGCAAATCCAGGTGCACCAGTTGCGCCAGTTTCTCCAAACCACGCCCCTGGCCAGCGAAGCCGTGCTGCGTCATCTCCTCGCCCATCACCTGCAGAAACCCGACAAGTCCGCCAGCGACCGCGACAAAACCGACTTTCTGCTCGTCCAGTATTTTTCCCTCTGTGCGCCCTTCGGCCTGCAGGACGCCGACGTCGATCTCGACTACGTTGCCCAGGTGCTCGAGCCCGTGCTCGGCCCGCAGCAGCCCGAGATTCCCGCCTGGTTGACTTCGCTCGAAACCGTCATGCAGTCGGCCGCGCATTGCCGCCGCCTCAGCGAATTGCTGCACAGCGGCGTCCTCGAACAGGGGCGCAAACTCAAGACGCAAAACGCGGCCCGCTATTTTGAGCCCTCGGCCATGGTGGCTTTTGCTCGCTTCAGCTTCATGATCCGGCGCATCTTTTTCCGCCTCATGCATGACGATTTGAACGCCATCCTCGATGGCCTCCGCGAACTCGAGCGCCGCGGCGTTTCGACCGTCGATTGCCGCCGCGCCCAATTCTCCGCCGAGGAGCCGACCATCCGTCTGCGCATGATCTGCCAGTCCTGGAAAGTAATGTTCCACGCCGAGTATTCCTCAGGACAGCCTTTGCGCATGCTGGTTGACCTGAGAGCAGCCGTCGACGACGCCCTCCAGAACGGAGCCAAACAAAGCCCGCTCGGCGCCCGCGCCGCCGCCGCCGGAAAATCCGCCGGCGGAACGCAGCAGTAGTCTTTTCGTTCCAGAAAGACAGAAAGAACGATGAGAGCATGAAGCGCCCAACCGTCCTGATCCTCGCCAGTGATCCCGCCTTCGCCCGCGAGATCACCGCGCATTGGCCCCGGAACGCAAATCCCGGAACCCCAGATCCCGGGACTCGAGATTCCGGGACCGAAGATCCCGACTCCGGTCATTGCGAAGTCGAATTCACCGTTCTCGATCAGGATTTTTCCGGCGCCCTGGCCGCCAGCCACTATGACCTGGCCATCGCCGACGATTCTTCCGAACCAACGAAAAAAGGCCGGCGCCAACTTCAACCTCGCTGTCCGGATCTGAAACTGGCGCTGGTGGCCGCCGGCAAGACCGCCATTATCGTTCGATCCAGCCGCGCGCGCGATTTCTACTCGATCCACCGCCACGTTCTCGAGTTGCGTCGCGAGCCCAGAATCTGGCCGGCGCTAACCGCCCTTCTCGGATACGAGATTCTTTGCCGCCAGCAAGCCGAGTTCCGCGCCCAGGAAGCCGAAAAGCTCCGTGCGGCCGCTCAAGCCGAAGCCACTCTCGGCCGCTACATGGTCGAGATGCGGACCAACGTCAACAACGCCCTCACCACCATCCTCGGCAACGCCGAACTTCTCGCGCACGAGCCCGGACTCCCCGCCACGGCCGTAGCTCAAGCCGATGCCCTCCGGAACATGGCCTTGCGCCTGCACGAAATATTCCAGCGTTTCTCGTCGCTGGAAAAAGAACTCACCGTCGCCGCGCGCGAGTCGGGCAAGAAAGCCGCCACTGCAGGCGCTGGCCGCTAGCAAACTCAGGCTTCGCACCAACTCTGTTATTCGCGATTCAATCGCACCGCCGCAATCAGCGGCTCATCCAACTCATCGAACAACAGTGGGACCAAGCTCCACCGATCCTGCCGCGCCGCACGAAGAGGGAAGTAGGCCACACTAATAGCAGCCGCGCTCGCCAACAGAACAAAGGGCCGAAGCCGGGCTTCAAAATATGTAATCGTGGGTATGAGGGCAGCAAAGAGCAGCAGATAACTCGCCAAGGTTTGCCATAAGTTGCGACGCCCGGGTACGTAAGAGCAAGTAAAAGGAATCTTATGCCACTGGTACAAACGAATTTCAATCAGCAGGAGCATCAAAACGCTCACCAGTGCTATGTGAGCAAGCGCCAAGCTCCAACCCAGTAAGAGCCCCAGGATCGGAGCCGTGAGCAGCAACACGGGCACGAGACCGCACCCAATCAGAAGACACTCGACGCTGTCGAGCAGTTCTCGGCGCCCCGTGCTCTCGGCAATACGAAACACCCACGCCGCCTTGACGTCGGCGGGCAATTGAAAAACATAGCAAAACGCGGAAATCAGAATCGCGCTAATCACCAGCGGAATCGCCAGAATGGATTCCAACTGCGCAGCGCTCCAACTCTCGCCAGAGCGAAAATGGGCCACGCTGCCCGAACCTGCCGTTTGCAATGCGAACAGGAGGGCAATCGCGATCGCGAAGCCAAGCACGAACTTGTGACGCCTGCTTCTCCGCAAGGTGAGGAGCGCGAACACGAACGCCGCCCGTCCCGGCGCATGTTTCAAGAACATCCCCAACCGTGCGGAGGCAAATCTTTCCACAACCGAC